>VOFG01000907.1_pt1 | contig 139196 bp, 217 predicted proteins | sample 5384171 | NCBI WGS metagenome assembly VOFG01 (sample SAMN12384726, study PRJNA508395) | human gut metagenome | isolation source: healthy gut F | host: Homo sapiens
GGACGCCGGTAAGTTCGACGATGAGATCATCCCCTGCCCGGCGTGGATGTGGACGGCAACCCCATTGTCTTTGACAAGGATCAGGGGATCCGCCGCAGCACCACGCTGGAGGCGCTGGCAGGGGCTGAAGCCCTGCTTCAAGGAGGGGCGGCCTTGTGACCGCCGCCACCTCCTCCCAGACCAGCGATGCCGCCGCCTTTGTTGTGCTGATGCGGGACAGCAAGGCCAAGGGAGCTGGGTATCCGGCCCGTTGCAGAGCTGCTGAGCTTTGCCGTGGCCGGCTGCGAGCCGGATTACATGGGCCTCGGCCCCATCTACGCCGCCCCCAAGGCGCTGGAAAAGGCGGGTCTCACCGTGGCCGATATGGACGTGGTGGAGCTGAATGAGGCCTTTGCGGCGCAGGCTATTCCCTGCATGAGAACGCTGGGGCTGGACCCCGCCAAGACCAATCCCAACGGCGGCGCTATGGCACTGGGCCATCCTCAGGGCGCTACCGGTGCCTTCCTGACCATCAAGGCCCTGAATGAGCTGCGCCGCACCGGCGGAAAATATGCCATGGTCACCATGTGCATCGGCGGCGGCATGGGCGCTGCCGGCATTTACAAGCTTATCTGACTCCGGCAAAACCTCCTCAAACTTCAGCCGAAAGTCATGCACTCCTGATAGATATCTCCGGTCTGCTTTGTGTTTCCTTTCCCGTCAAAGCCCCTCTCTGCCGGAAGGATATCAAAAGCAGCGGGCTGCCGGATATACCGGCGGCCCGCTGCTTTTTACCCTATATCCCGTGGCCGGGACATGACGGCGTACCCTCGCCGCCACGCAGAAAGCCCCAGCTCCGGCGCAGTGCTGCACCGGAGCTGGGGCTTTGCTCTGCTATGCGCTTATTGGGCGCTGCCCTCGCCCAGAATACGGGCGGCGCTCTCCTGAGCGAACTGCTTGCTGTACAGGTCATGGTAGTACCCCTTGCGCCGCAGCAGCTCCTCATGCTTGCCCTGCTCCACGATGTGGCCGTCCTTCACCACAAGGATCACGTCCGCCTTGCGGATGGTGGAGAGGCGATGGGCTACCAGAAAGGAGGTGCGGTTCGTCAGCAGATGGTCAATGGCGTTCTGGATCAGCTGCTCGGTCTGGGTGTCGATGGAGGAGGTGGCCTCGTCCAGGACAAAGATCCGCGGGTCGGCCAGCACGGCACGGGCAAAGGAGATCAGCTGCTTCTCCCCGTTGGAGAGACGGTCGCCGCCCTCGCCCACGTCGCTGTCCCAGCCCTTTTTCCAGCTTGGCCACCACCGTATCCGCCGACACGGCCCGTGCGGCGGCCTCCACCTCCTCGTCGGTGGCGTCCAGCTTGCCGTAGCGGATGTTCTCCCGGACGCTGCCGGAGAACAGGTGGGGATTCTGCAGCACATAGCCGATGTTGGAGTGGAGCCACAGCTGGCTGCGCTGGCGGTAGTCCACGCCGTCAATGAGGATCTGTCCCTCCGTAGGCTCGAAGAACCGGCAGGCCAGATTGATAAGGGTGCTCTTGCCGGCCCCCGTCTCGCCTACGATGGCCACCGTGGTCCCCTGAGAGATGTGGAGGAGAAGTGCTCCAGCACGTTCTCGCCGCCGTCGGGATAGCGGAAGGTCACATCCCGGAATTCGATCTCGCCCCGCAGCGGCTCCCAGTTCTCCCGCTTGGGGTGGAAGGCATCGCCGTATTTCTCGATGACCTCCGGGGTGTCCTGAATTTGCGGCTGTTCGTCCATCAGGTCGGTTACCCGCTCGATGGAGGCTTGCAACGAGATGAACTCCGCCAGATTGGCGGCGGTCATCTGGATGGGGTCGAAGATGCTGACGGCGTAGGTGGTAAAGGCCGACAGAGTGGCCAGCTCCAGCACCTGCTCCTGCACCATGTAGCCGCCGCGCAGCAGCACGATGGACACCGCCATGGTGCCGAAGAACAGCACCAGCGGGATAAACACCGCATTGAGCCGGGCTGCCCGAATGCCGGAGTCGTGCATCTGTCGGGTGAGACTGCGGAAGGCGTCGGCGGTCTGCTCCTCCGTCACCAGCGTCTTGGTGGTGCGTGCGCCGGTGATGCCCTCGTTGAAAGCGCCGGTGATGCGGGAGTTCAGCTTACGCACCTTCCGGTTCCAGTGGAGGATGCGGTTCTGAAAATACCCTGTCAGAATGGCCATCACCGGCACAATGGCGATGACTGCCAGCGCCAGCTTCCAGTTCAGCGCCAGCATGGCGGCAAAGGTACCCAGCACATAGAACATTGCCCACAGGATATCCGTAAAGTTCCACGCCAGCATACCGGAGATGCGGTTGGTGTCGCTCATGACACGGGTCAGCAGATAGCCCACCGGTGTCACATTATAAAAGGAGAAGGACAGGGTCTGCAAATGATGGAACAGCGTCCCACGCATATCCTTGCCCAGATTCATCTCGATGTGCATGGAGTTTCGGGCAAAGGCCACCACCGACAGTGCCTGCACCACCACCACCGCCAGATACGCCAGTGCATAGGGCAGCAGCCCCGTCAGGGTGTCCTTTTCGATGAAGTTCTGGATGGCGTACTTCTGGAACAGGGGCAACACCACGTCCACCAGAGCGCAGATGCCGTTGAACACCAGCATGGACACGAAGGCCCCCCGATAGGGCCGCAGGAACGGCCCCAGCCGCTTCCAGATCCTCCAGTCGAAGGATTGAGTATATTCTTTTTCATCAATGGCCGCCATGCTCGCTCCCCCCTTCCTCCAGCAGCGCCCGGTCGGCACTCTGCATCTGAATGTTGTAGATATCCCGGTAGATGCCGGGCTTTTCCACCAGCTGGGCATGGGTCCCCAGCTCCGCCACCCGGCCGCCGTCCAGCACCAGAATGCGGTCAGCCTGCATGAGGGTGGTGACCCGGTGGGAGATCAGCAGCACCGTGGCATTGCCGGTGGACCGGCGCAGGGCGGTGCGGATTTTTCTCGTCCGTCTCGGCATCCACGGCGGACAGGGAGTCGTCGAAGATCATCACCGGGGCCTGCTGCATCAGCATCCGGGCGATGGCCACCCGCTGCTTCTGTCCGCCGGAGAGAGTCACGCCCCGCTCCCCACGATGGTGTCATACCCCTCCGGGAAGGAGGTTACCGCATCATCCACGCAGGCGATGGCCGCCGCACGGCGCATGGCATCCTCCGGTGCATCGGGCCGCACAGCCCGGATGTTCTCTCCAATGGTCTGGGAGAACAGGAAGGGCTCCTGCAAAACAAGGCCGATGTGCCGCCGCAGGTCGCTGCGCCGGATGTGCCGCAGGTCCACGCCGCCGATGGTGATGCGGCCGGAGCCCTCCGGCACGTCGTACAGCCGGTCCAGCAGATGCACCAGCGTGCTCTTGCCGGAGCCGGTGCCGCCCAGCACGGCGAAGGTCTCTCCCTCCCGGATGGTGAAAGACACATCCTTCAGCACGGGCTGCCCCTCGTAGCCGAAGGTCACATGGTCAAATACGATGTCCCCGCCGGGGAAGGGAACGTCGTCGGGCTGCTCCTGCTCCTCCGGGGAGCGGAGGATGTAGCCCACACGGTCCATGGACACCCCGGCCTTGCTCATATCCGACAGCACCCGGCCCAGAGAACGCACAGGCCACGCCAAGGACTCGTTGTAGCTGACGAAGGCCACGAAGGCGCCCAGAGTCATGGCCCCGGCCACGCTCTCATGGATGCCCGCCAGAATGATGACCATCACCTGCAAGCACGTCAGCAGCGTCCCCGACGCCCAGTACACCGACAGGAGCTTTCCCAGATGGATCCACAGTCCGGCGTACCGCTCGCTCTTGGCCTGAAATTTGTCCTCCTCATACTTCTCCCGTCCGAAGGCCCGCACCACCCGCACGGCGGTGAGGTTCTCCTGAGCGCAGGTGGTCACCTCGCCCTCGGCCTCGTCGGCGGTCTTGAACCGGGAGGAGATCTTCCGGTAGAATACCCCCGACGACAGGCCCACAATGGGGATGAAGGCCAGAGCGATCAGGGACAGCTTCACGTTCATGCGGAACATGATCCACAGATACAGGATGATGAGGAACACCGTTCGCACCACCTCCACCAGCTGGTTGCACACGAAGGTGCGGATCACGTCCACATCGGAGGTGCAGCGCTGGATGATGTCGCCGGTGGGGTGCTGCTTGTGCCACGCAAAGGGCAGATACTGGATGCGCCGGTACAGGTCATCCCGCAGCCCCTTGACGTAGGCCTCGGACCCACGGGACAGCTGGGCCCGCTGCCCGAAGCTGCACAGGCCCCGCAGCAGCGCCGTCACCATGACGGCCCCCGCCGCCCACCACAGCGCCGTGACAGGCTCCTGCCGCAGCGTCTCCAGCGGCAGCACCCGCAGCAGCAGCGCCGGCAGCTTGGCCTCCTCGGATCCCAGAATGGAGTCCACCGTGATACGGATGATCTGGGGCGTCAGGGCGTTGAGCGCCATGGACAGGCACGCACACAGCAGCGCCGCCGCAAAATGTCCCCAGCAGGGGCGCAGATAGTGCCAGATGAGCCCGGCCTTCTCCCGCCCCGACAGCTTGAATGTCGATCGATTCTCTTCCATAAGCCTCCTTCTCTCTCCCGGCGGCCCGCAGGCCGCCTGTCCAAACGCCGCCGGCGTCCGGCATCGTACAAAAAATGCGTCCCCGGATGGGGACGCATTCTGCTGCTCTCTGGTGGGCGATTTCAACAAGGCTTTGAAGGACGTGGAGGCTCAGTTCCACCCCGACCGCATCCTCATTGAGCCCTCCGGCGTGGGCAAGCTCAGCGACGTGATCGTGGCGGTGGAAAACACCGTAAAGGACGTTCCCGAGATGAAGCTCAACAGCTTTGTCACCGTGGCAGACGCCACCAAGGTGAAGGTCTATATGAAGAACTTCGGTGAGTTCTACAACAACCAGATCGAGGCCGCCGGTACCATCATCCTCTCCCGGACTCAGAAGATGACGCAGGAGAAGCTGGAGACCGCCGTGTCCATGCTCCGGGAGAAAAACGCCGATGCCGCCATCATTACTACCCCTTGGGATGAACTGGACGGCAAGGCCATCCTCTCCGCCATCGAAAAGGTCTCTCTGGCCGATGAACTGCTGGAGAAAATGCGGGCCGAACATGAGGCCGATGAGCACGAGCACCATCACCATCATCATGACGGCGAGGAGTGCGACGATCCCAACTCCTCCCACCACCATCATGACCATGAGCACGAGGAGCATGAGCATGAACATCACCATCATGGCCATGAGCACGAGCATGACCACGAGCATGACCATGACCATGACGAGTGCTGCGGCCATGAGCATGACCATGAGCATCATCATGACCACGGCGAGTGCGATGACCCCAACTGCTCCTGTCATGACCATCACCATCATCACCACGCCGATGAGGTGTTCATCTCCTGGGGTAAGGAAACGCCCAAGGTGTATACACAGGCGGACATCGACCGTATTCTGACGGCGCTGGATTCTGGTGACTACGGCGCCATTCTCCGGGCCAAGGGCATCGTGAACGGCACCGACGGCGCATGGATCGAGTTCGACTATGTGCCGGAGGAGCATGAGATCCGGGCGGGCCATCCCGACTACACCGGCCGCCTGTGCGTCATCGGTTCCAATCTGAAGGAGGAAAAGCTGGCAGAGCTGTTCGGCCTGTAAGCGAAAAAATTCATGGCTGATATTCCTGTATATCTCATCGCCGGTTTTTTGGACGGCGGCAAAACAGATTTTATCAACGGCATTTTAGAGGACGGCTTCGCCCGCGAGGACAAAACCCTCCTGATCTGCTGTGAAGAGGGCGAGCTGGAATACGAGCAGAAGGCGCTCTGGACAACGTGACCGTGGTCACAGTGGACGAGGAGACCGCTCTCACCTGTTCCCAGTGCAAGGAATGGGAAAAGCAGTACAAACCCAAGCAGGTCCTCATTGAGTACAACGGCATGTGGTCCATGGAGCGGCTGTACCGGGAGGTGGACTGCCCGCCAACTGGGTCCTCTATCAGGTGATGACCTTTGTGGACGCCAATACCTTTGAGACCTATGCCAAGAACATGGGCCAGATCATGATGGAAAAGATCACCAACGCCGACCTGCTGGTGTTCAACCGCTGCACCGATGAGCTGAAGGCCGCACTGCGGAAGCGGAATCTGCGGATGGTGAACCGCCGGGCGGACATCTATCTGGAGGATCTGAATGGCAACAGCGAGGACTACAACGACGGTGAGGTCTGTCCATTTGATCTGAACCAGCCGGTGATCAACATTCCGGACGATGACTACGGTGTCTGGTATGTGGACGTGATGGATTACCCTGACCGCTGGGCAGGGAAAACCGTTCACATGAAGCTGCTCATGTGCCACTCCAAGAAGTATCACCGGTACCCACTGCCCCGGACGGTTCGCCATGGTCTGCTGGGGCAGGAGCCGGATCAGTCCGCCATCCGCCAGTTTGTAAAGGGGACCCGTCTGGTGACGGGCGTCTCCGTCCGGCGCAGCCGGGTGGAGCTGACCCTGAATGTCCGCTTCGGCAATCCCAATCAGGTGGAGAAGCTGGCGGAGGCCGTAGCCGCCGTGGTGGAGTTTCTGCACGCCTCCGGCTATGACAACTGCTGCCAGAACTGTGGCAGCGCCGTGGAGACGGACCCCTGCATCATGACCGGTGTCCCCTCCCTGCTGTGCGACAGCTGCTACCAGCAGCTGGGCCATCTGCAGGAGCAGAACCAGCAGGCGGAGCTGGGCAAGACGGAGAACATGGTGGCCGGTACCGTGGGTGCGCTGCTGGGTTCTCTGCTGGGCGTGGCGTGCATCGTGCTGCTGGGCCAGCTGGGCTATGTGGCGGCAGTCAGCGGTATCGTCATGGCCATCTGCACCATGAAGGGCTATGAGCTGCTGGGCGGTACCGGTTCTCCACCGTGGGTCTGGTGGTCAGCATCGTGCTGATGCTGGGCATGACCTATGTGGGCTACCAGCTGGATTGGTCCGTCGCCGTCTATAACGAGCTGAAGGACTACTACGAGCTGAGCCTGTTGGACTGCTTCCGCATGATCCCGGAGATGCTGCGTCAGGAGATCATCGATTCCTCCACCTACATCGGGGAGCTGGTGAAGCTGTATGCCTTCACGCTGCTGGGCGCTATCCCCACGGCCATCAGCTCCATGAGAAGCCGGAAGCTGAAGAAGGTCACTTACCGTCTGCGCTCCCAGCGCACCAACGCCGCCCCGGAGCTGTAATAAACCAAAAAACAGGAGGCCGCAGGCATTGTCTGCGGCCTCCTGTTTATTTGTTTCGCCTTGTTACGCCTGATAGAACAGCTCCGCCAGATCGGCGGTGATATCCTCCGTCCAGCTGCACATGGTCACGCAGCACATATAGCCCTCCTGCTTGATGCACACCAGCGTCTCATACATGGGGACGCCGTCCATCTCGCCGGAGATAACAGCGCCCTCCCGAACCAGACCGGCGAACTGCACCGGAGTCTGCTCCACCTTCACGTTGGATAGCCCCATGGAGGCCAGAGCATCTTCCAGCTTGGGTACGGCGATCTCCAGATAGCCCGCCTCGTCCAGCAGCTTGCCGTACAGAGCGCCCAGATCCTCATACACCACGTTTATGGTCACAAGGCCCTCCATGGCGCTGGCGAACATATCATAGGTGCTCTTGCCATCCTCCATGGCCTTCTGCATCTCCTCGCTGCTCTCGGCCACCACGCCGGACAGCTCTGCCAGCTGCTCGTCGGTGTAGTAGGTCCAGTCATCGCTCAGCTGGCAGCCGATGCCCACGAAGGTGTTGGTGTAAATGCCGTTTTCAATCGTGCCACGCTGGAAGCCGGATTGGCTGTCGCCGCCGTCTCCGTCCTTCTTACCGCAGGCGGCCATGCTCAGCACCAGTACCAGCGCCAGCAGCAGACCTGCGGCCCGTTTCATCTGCTTCATCGCTTCTCTTTCCTCCGAATCATGTATTTGGGGGTTGCTATACCATATGGTATACATCCATCCTACCATATTTCGACACAGCCTGCAAGAGAAAAGCGCATCAGGAGCGGGCGCAAATGCGCCCGCCCCTGATGCGTCTGCCCCGCAGACTTCCGCTACAAGTCCTCCAGATCGTCCTTTCCCAGACGCATGGTGCGCCAGCGCTCCGGCAGCTCCGGCCCGATGAGAGGAAACAGGTTCTCCGTGTGGGAGGTGGGCTGGATGTTGTAGGTGCCGTACTTGTTCACCAGATCGAAGGTACTCTCCGGAACGCCGGGAAAGTCGTGGATATCCGGCGCCGGGTCGTGAAAGGGCTTTTTCTTTCGCATGGCATGGACCTCCTGTTCTTGGCTGCCGTCGGTCATGACGGTAGGGATAGTATGCCCCATTTTGAGCGCTTTGGGAGGGTTGTCAGCCGGGGAAAAATCTGCTATAATCAGTTTTCCGAGAGAGCGTGTGCAGAAGAGACGGAGGTGTGTATGGCAAATTTTACCAAGCAGGCCATTGAAACGGCGTTTTGCAGCTGCTCAACGAAAAGCCCCTGAACAAGATCAGCGTCCGGGACATTGTGGAGAAGTGCGGCATCAACCGCAACTCCTTTTACTACCATTTTCAGGATATCCCCTCCCTCATCGCTGAGATCATCACCGCCTACACTGACCGGCTCATTGAGGAGTACCCCACCATCTCCACGCTGGACGAGTGCTGCGAGATGGCCTTCCGCTATGCGCTGCACAACCGCAGCGCCGTGATGCACATCTACCACTCCGTGAACCGTGACCTCTTCGAGGAGAGCGCCATGCGCCTGTGCGAGTACGCCGTCACCACCTACATCGATACCGCCTTCCCCAGCACCAGCTGCCGGAGGCGGACCGGAAGGCGGTGATCCGGTTCATCAAGTGCCAACTCTTCGGAATGTGCATCGACTGGATCAGCGGCGGGATGCAGGATGAGGCGCTGGAGGAGCTGCGGCGTATCAGCCGCCTGTGCCACGGTCTGCCGGAGCTTATCATAGAGCGCAGCCGGGAGGACCATTGAAAATTTAGGCAAATGCCCCCCTGACTGCCTAAAAACTGGGCAATTTACATCCGGGTGTCTGACTTTCAGACACCCGGCATTTTTTTGTCCATTTTCTCCCGCCGCCGAAAGCGGTAAACTCAGACCATCAAAAGTGAGGGAGATGCGTATCATGCGTTCTGTGACCCCTATGCGAGCGGCCAAAACAGGATACATCATCATGTCGGTGCTGCTGTGCGTGCTGGGCGTGGTGCTGTTTGTGTGGCCCGGCGTGTCGGTGGCCGTCATCGGAGAGCTGCTGGGCATCGGGATGATCGTGTTTGGTGCCGTGAAGGTGACGGGGTATCTGTCCCGTGACCTGTTCCGGCTGGCCTTCCAGTACGATCTGGCCTTCGGCGTGCTGCTGATGGCCTTGGGCATCGTAACACTGACCCATCCCGGCGAGACCATCGGCTTTCTGTGCGTGGTGTACGGCATTCTGGTGCTGTCGGACGGGCTGTTCAAGGTGCAGATCGCCGTGGACGCCAAGCGCTTCGGCATCGACCGCTGGTGGGCCATCCTGCTGGCTGCGGCGTGCGCCGGTGTGCTGGGCGTGCTGCTGGTGCTGCGGCCCGGCGAGGGGGCGCAGGCGCTGACCATGCTCCTGGGTGCGTCGCTGTTTCTGGACGGCGTGATGAATCTGCTGGTGGCTCTGCTGACGGTGAAGATCATCCGCCACCAGCAGCCGGACGTCATCGAGACAGATGAATTTGAGATCAAGTGAGAAAGGACCGAGATGCAATGGGATTGTCTAAAGCGGTGGGAAAAAACCGTGTTCTGATCCTGATTGTCGCATTGATCCTGCTGGTGCCGGCGGTGTTTGGGATGCTGGGTACCCGGATCAACTACGATATGCTGGATTATCTGCCCAGCGACATGGATACCGTCATCGGGCAGGAGACGTTGAAGGAGGACTTCGGCAAGGGAGCCTTTTCCTTCATCGTGGTGCAGGATATGCCGGTGCAGGAGGTGGCCCAGCTGAAGGAGAAGATCCAGCAGGTGGACCACGTGGAGAGCGTGCTGTGGTACGATTCCGTGGCGGACCTCTCCATCCCCATGGAGCTGCTGCCGGATAAGCTGTATAACGAGTTCAATACCGATGATGCCACCATGCTGGCGGTGTTCTTCGACTCCGCCACCTCGGAGGACGTGACCATGGACGCCATCCGTGAGATCCGCTCCATCGCCGGCAAGCAGTGCTTCGTGTCGGGTATGTCGGCGCTGGTGACGGACCTGAAGGACCTTTGCGAGAAGGAGGAGCCGATCTATGTGGCGCTGGCCGTGGCCTGTGCCTGCGCCGCCATGATGCTGCTGCTGGACGGCTGGCTGGTGCCCTTCGTGTTTCTGGCCAGCATTGGCATGGCCATCGTGTATAACCTTGGCAGCAACTTCTTCCTGGGAGAGATCTCCTACATCACCAAGGCCCTGTCTGCGGTGCTGCAGCTGGCCGTGACCATGGACTACTCCATCTTCCTGTGGCACAGCTACAACGAGCAGCTGACCCTGCAGAGCGACCACAAGGAGGCCATGGCGGTGGCCATCCACAACACCTTTACCTCCGTCATCGGCAGCTCTGCCACCACCATCGCCGGCTTCATCGCCCTGTGCTTCATGTCCTTCACGCTGGGCCGTGACTTGGGCATCGTCATGGCCAAGGGCGTGCTGCTGGGCGTGCTGGGCTGCGTGACCATCCTGCCGTCCCTGATCTTGGTGCTGGATAAGCCCCTACAGCGGACACGGCATAAGTCCCTGATCCCCGATATGGGAGGCTTTGCCAAGGGCGTGTGCAAGATTTTCCCCGTGTTTCTGGTGATCTTCGCCCTGCTTGTTGCCCCGGACTACATCAGCTATGATAAGACCAACGACGAGGTGTACTACGACATGGGCCAGTGCTGCCGGAGGACCTGCCGGAGGACATGGAGTACGTCATCGCCAACAAGAAGCTCTCCCAGGAGTTTGACATCGCCTCCACCCATATGCTGCTGGTGAACGCCGATCTGCCGGACAGCGACGTCCGGGCCATGATCGACGAGATGGAGCAGGTGCCGGGCGTGAAGTATGTGTTGGGCATGGAGAGCGTGGCAGGTCCCATGATCCCCATGGAGGTGCTGCCCGATTCCGTGCGCTCCATGCTGGAGAGCGACAAATGGGAGCTGTTGCTCATCAACTCCGAGTATAAGGTGGCCTCCGATGATGTCGATCAGCAGATCGATCAGCTGAACGCCATCCTGAAGAAGTACGACGAGGGCGGAATGCTCATCGGTGAGGCCCCGGCCTGAAGGACATGATCGAGACCACGGACCACGACTTTAAGGTAGTCAACGCCATCTCCATCGCCGCCATCTTTATCATCATCACGCTGGTGGAGGGAAGCTTCTCCCTGCCCTTCGTCCTGATCGCCGTTATTGAGCTGGCTATCTTCATCAATCTGGGCCTGCCCCATGTGCTGGGCCAGTCGCTGCCTTTCATCGCCCCCATCTGCATCAGCACCATCCAGCTGGGCGCTACGGTGGACTACGCCATCCTGATGACCACCCGCTACAAGGCGGAGCGGCTCAATGGCGAGGACAAGAAGAAGGCCGTCATGACCGCCCTGCGGACCTCGGCCCCCTCCATCATCGTCAGCGGCATGGGCCTGTTCGCCGCAACCTTCGGCGTGGCGCTGTATTCCAACATCGATATCGTGGGCTCCATGTGTATGCTGATGGCCCGTGGCGCTATCATCAGCGTGCTGCTGGTGCTGCTGGTGCTGCCGGCTCTGCTGATCCTGTGCGACGGCATCGTGTGCCGCACCACCCGTGGTATGACCCATCTCATTGGTAAACAGGAGGTTGTAAAATGAAAAGAATAAATTTCTGGCTGTGATCTTAGCCATGGCGGTGGCCGTAGGCGCCGCCGGCGTCACCACCTACGCCGTGGGCAAGGACGCCAATGATACCGGGGCCCCGTCCGCCGTGGTGACGGCTGCCTCCGCCTCCGACACGGAGGCCGTCAAGGATGAGACGGTGTACGTCATGACCGCTGCCGACGGCAGTACGCGGAAAAATCCTGGTCAGCGACTGGATCAAGAACGCCCTGCCCGCCGAGGCTCAGAAGGCCATCGAGAGCCTGAACGATGCCCAGCAGGTGAAGGACGACTGCTGGACCGGCACCATCCAGAAGGAGCTGCCGGTGAGCATGAGCATCCACTACACCTTGGACGGCAAGACCGTCACCCCCAGCGAGCTGGCGGGCAAGAGCGGCAAGGTGACCATCCGCTTCGAGTATGAAAACAACCAGTATGAGGTGCGTACCGTCAACGGCGTCAGCCAGAAGGTGTATGTCCCCTTCGTGGCCCTTACCGGCGCCCTGCTGGATACCTCCCACTTCTCCAATGTCACCGTCTCCAACGGTAAGCTCATCAACGACGGCGACCGCATCGCTGTTATGGGGATGGCCTTCCCCGGCCTGCAGGAGGATCTGGGCATCAGCAAGGAGCAGCTGGACCTGCCCGACTATGTGGAGATCAGTGCCGACGTAACGGACTTCACGCTGGAGACCACCCTCACCGTCGTCTCCAACAGCCTCCTCAATGAGGTGGATACCGACGACCTTACCTCCGGCGATCTGGGGAGCCTGTCCGATTCTCTGGGCAAGCTCACGGATGCCATGGATCAGCTGATGGACGGTTCCTCCCAGCTGTATGACGGACTCTGCACGCTGCTGGACAGCTGCGGACAGCTGTCTGACGGCGTGGATCAGCTGACGGACGGCCTGAATCAGCTGAGCTCCAACAGCGGCGCCTTGAACGCCGGGGCCAAGCAGGTCTTTACCTCCCTGCTGGCTATGGCCGATGAGCAGCTGCAGCCCCAGCTGGCGCAGGCGGGCATCACCATCCCCTCCCTGACCATTGACAACTACGCCACCGTGCTGGGCGGCGTGCTGGCCCAGCTGGACAAGGCCGGTACGCTGGCCGAGCAGGCCGCCCGTGAGCAGGTGACTGCCGCCGTGGAGGCCGCACGGGATCAGATCCGTGCCGCTGTGACCGAGGCCGTGCAGCAGCAGGTAGCGGCTCAGGTGACAGAGCAGGTGCGCCAGCAGGTGCTGGGGCAGGTACTCAACGCCATGGGCTATACCATGGAGCAGTATCAGCAGAGTCCTGAACTGAAGGCGCAAGTGGATGCCGCCGTAGAGATGCAGGTGCAGACTCCGGCTATGCAGCAGACCATCTCCGAGAATGTGACGGCCCTTATGGGGACGGAGGAGATCCAGCAGAAGATCGACGCCGCCACGGAGCAGCAGGTGCAGCTGAAGATCGAGGAGACTATGGCCTCCGACGAGGTGCAGCAGAAGATCATGGCCGCTACGGAGCAGGCCTCCGCCGGTGCCGTGCAGATCCGCAGCCTGAAGCAGCAGCTGGACCAGTACAACGTGTTCTACATGGGCCTGAATAGCTATACCGCCGGTGTGGATCAGGCCGCCGCCGGTGCTCAGCGGCTCCAGAGCAATATGCCCGCCCTGCTGGACGGCGTGAAGCAGCTGCGGGACGGCGCCATGCAGCTCTCCGATGGATTGAAGCAGTTCAACGAGGAGGGCGTGGAGAAGCTGGTCAGCGTGCTGGGCGACGACGTGGAGGGTCTGGCGGGAGCGCCTGACCGCCACGGTGGAGGTCTCCCGCAACTACCGCAGCTTCTCCGGTCTGACGGACGGCATGGACGGCGCTGTGCGCTTCATCTACCGCACCGAGGCCGTGGAAAAGGCCGAGTGATTCCGTTTCCTTACAGAGTAAGAAGGCGGCAGCCCATAGGGCTGCCGCCTCAGCGTATCGAAAAGTCTTTTCGACACGCTGAGGCATTTTTCAGAACTTCAAAAAGTTCTGAAAAATGGGGATCATCATCGTGCAGGACACCCTTCCCGGGTTTCCCGCCCACACCCTTCCTCCCCGTTGACGAGAGGTTCTCACTTTTCTCGACAGACTCAGGCGGCAGCCCATAGGGCTGCCGCCTTTGTTGGCACCGGGAGGGCATTGCCCGCCCCGGCATCCTCTCCGTCATCGCAAAAGCCCGCCGCTGGCGGGCTTTTGTGCGCTCTTGAGGCCCATCCGCACCCTCCCGCACCCAACGGAGGTGGGCGGCATACAATGGCCTATCCGCAGGGAAGGGGGAGGCGTGGTGGAGCATACATATACCGTGGCGCTGGCGGGAAACCCCAATGTGGGAAAAAGCACCGTATTCAACCGCCTGACAGGGCTGCGCCAGCACACGGGCAACTGGCCCGGCAAGACCGTGGAGCGGGCAGAGGGGTATTTTTTTTCGCAGGCGGGGCAGCGGTTCCGGCTGGTGGATCTGCCGGGGACCTATTCTCTGGCGGCGGATTCGCCGGAGGAGGAAGTGGCCGGGGCGTTTTTGCAGAGCGGGCAGGCGGATGCCGTCATTGTGGTAGTGGACGCCTCCTGCCTGCGGCGAGGGCTGATCTTGGCCCTTGCAGCCCGCCAGCAGACCCAGCGGCTGGTGCTGTGCGTGAATCTCATGGACGAGGCGGCCCGCCGGGGCATCACGCCCCAGATCCGGCGCTTGGGGCAGCTGCTGGATGTGCCGGTGGTGGCCACCGCCGCCCGCAGCGGAAAGGGCTTGGCGGAGCTGCGGCATCAGGCGGCGGAGGTGTGCCGCCGGGGCCATGGGAGGACGGCTGGAAGCTGACCTACGCCCCGCCGGTGGAGGCGGCGCTGGGACTGCTGGAGACGGGAATGTCCCGCCGCCGTGCCGTGGCGCTGCTGTGGGGAAGCCCGCCCACAGAGGGGGAACAGTCCCTGTGGCAGCGGGCGCAGCAACGGCTGGGAGCGCTCTCCGGGCAGGCCCTGCGGGACAGCCTGACGGCGTCGGTGGTGGCGCTGGCGGAGGAGATCGGGCGGCAGTGCGTCCGGTGCGCCGGGCCAGACCCCCACGCCCCGGACCGGCGGCTGGATCGGCTGCTGACCTCCCGGCTTACAGGCTTTCCGGTGATGCTTTTGCTGCTGGGGCTGGTGTTCTACCTGACCATACAGGGGGCCAATGCCCCCTCCCGGCTGCTGAGCCGGTGGCTGACGGCGCTGGAGGAACCACTGCGGGGTCTGCTGGCAGGAGCGCCGTGGTGGGTGCAGGGGGCTGTGGTGGACGGCATCTACCGGACGGTGGCGTGGGTGGTGGCGGTGATGCTGCCTCCCATGGCCATCTTCTTTCCCCTGTTCACGCTGCTGGAGGACGCCGGGTATCTGCCCAGAGTGGCCTTCTGCATGGATCGGTGCTTCCGGGCGGCGGGCGCCTGCGGGCGGCAGAGCCTCACCATGGCCATGGGCTTCGGCTGCAACGCCTGCGGCGTCACCGGCTGCCGCATCATTGCCAGCCCCAGAGAGCGGCTGGTGGCCATCCTCACCAACTGCTTGTTCCATGCAACGGCCGCTTCCCTACGCTGATCGCCCTGATCGGCCTGTTCTTTCTGGGGGATGCCGCCGGACCGGGGCGGTCGGCACTGGCAGCGGCGATGTTTTTGGGGGTCATCGTGTTCTGCGTGGCCATGACGCTGGCCATGTCCAAGCTGCTGAGCGCCACGGTGCTGCGAGGACAGCCCTCCTTTTTTCGCTGGAGCTGCCGCCCTATCGCCTGCCGCAGGTGGGGCGGGTGCTGGTGCGCTCCCTGCTGGATCGGACGGTGTTTGTGCTGGGACGGGCGCTGACGGTGACGCGCCCCGGCGGGCTGCTGATCTGGGGGATGGGGAACATGGACGCCGGGGGCGTCTCTCTGCTGGAGCGGGCCGCCGGGGTACTGTCCCCGCTGGGACGGCTCATGGGGCTGGGCGGCATGGTGCTGCTGGCCTTTCTGCTGGGCTTTCCGCCAATGAGATCGTGCTGCCCATTCTGCTGATGGGCTATCTGCACACCGGGACGCTGACGGAGTGCAGCGGGCTGGAGGCGCTGCGGACCATTTTGCTGCACAGCGGCTGGACCACGGAGACGGCGGTGTGCATGATGGTGCTGTGCGTGCTCCACTTCCCCTGCGGCACGACGTGCCTGACCATCCGCCGGGAGACCGGCAGCCGCCGGTGGATGCTGCTGGCCATGGCGCTGCCGACGGCGGTGGGGATGGCGGTCTGTATGCTGATCCATGGAGCCTTCGGGCTGCTGGGATAAACGGGCGAAGGGAGCCGGGAGAGCATCGCTCTCCCGGCTCCCTTTGCAGTCAGGTCTCCATGTGCTTGCCCAGAAAACCCGCCACGGCTTGGGCCAGCTTGTACTCCCCCTCGCCGGGGAGACGATCCTCCGCTGAGACAAAGAGTACCAGCCCCAACACGTCGCCGCCGCACAGGATGGGGGCGGCCACCGCCGCCGCATACTGCCCGGCGCTCTCGGAGACCGGCAGCCGCTCCTGCCCGGAGCGGTACTGATAGATGAAAGTTGTCAAGCGTTTGTCCAATATAATTTTATCACGTTGACACACGTAACTTAGAGTGTGGGTGTCGATTGTCCATACTACGTTTCAGAACACCCTAAGATCATACTTTTTGAGTTCGCTTCCCGGTGTTTCTCCGAGCCACGCACTTCCTCATGGTAAAAGTAATCCACAATGACCGGGTGCCCAGGCTCTGCTCGTCCGTAGGGCAGCTCGTTGTCCACGAAGGGACAGCTGTTTTCTTTCGCCAGCCGTTCCGCTTGATCCTCCAAACCACGGAAGTAGCTTCTGTCCCCCTTGTTGTAGATAGCGTCGTACAGCGGAACCAAGTCAGGATATTTTTTACGTATATAGTCAAGGATGTCTTTTTTGAATCCGCCTCGCAGGTTTAGATTTTCTAACCATATCAGGTCGCATTGATTTCTGACCTGATGGAAGATAGCCTCAAAATCCGTGATACCCGGAAAGACAGGGGCAATAAAGCAGACGGTGCGGATGCCCGCGTCATAGATCTGCTTCATGGCATCCAGCCGCCGCTTGATGCTGACGGCATTGTCCATATCGTTTTTGAAATCCTCGTCCAGCGTATTGATCGACCAAGAGATCGTGACCTTTCCCAATTTTTTCAGAAGGTCGATGTCACGGATTACCAAGTCTGACTTGGTGCAGATGAGAATTTCCGCCTCGCTGCCCCGGAGCTGTTCAAGAAGCTTTCGGGTGTTCTGAAACTGAGCCTCCTGGGGCAGATAGCCATCGGTCACCGAACCGATGACTACGCGCTGCCCTTTGTACTTTTGCGGATTTTTGATTGCCGGCCAATGTTTCACATCCAGAAAAGTACCCCACGATTCGGTGTGCCCGGTAAATCGCTTCATAAACGAGGCGTAGCAGTATTTGCAGCTATGGGTACAGCCTACATAAGGATTGACGGAATAGCCGCCCACCGGCAGGGAGGATTTTGTCATAATATTTTTGGTTTCTACATCCTTAATCAGAATGCCGCTCTCTTTTACTTCCGCCATGTCTTCTGTTCCTCCAATACCCGGTAAAAAGCCGGGGGAAATTCTTGTACCATCTGTGCCTCTCCCATGATAGGAAGTAGATCTTCCTTCATGAATACAGGGATGCCAAGCGCATGGGCCTGATGTGTCAGGTTCCACACCCATTCCGGTTTCGATACGGATTTGCCCTTCCTATGTCCGGTCTCAGTCCCAATGACGATCCACTCAATTCCGGTAAGGTCTACCATGCCAACATCATCAAACATAGGTTCAAAGTCACATGATAGTGTCCGCCATGGATATGCTCCTGCAAAGTCCGGATACGGTTTTTCTCTTTGCTGGAGGTCACAGTCACGCCGAACCAAGCGTTGTCTAATGAGGTGGAAAAGACGATGCTCTCCGGCCGCTTAGTCAAAAACAGATACTGATGCTGTGGGTTTTCAGCCATTTTAGAAAATATCTGATTCCGCCACTCCGGCTTCCAGTGGGCAAAATCACTCATGCCGGTGAGCAGAAAATTCTGTGGACGCTTCTTCTCCATCAGCCGCATTTTATTTGGAAAAAACTCCGGCTTTTCAAAGTCGTCGATCATGTGAAACCGACGAACATTATTTCTGGCGTAGCAGTAGCTGCAACCGATCGTACAGCCGATCACCAGATTCATGTTCTGAATACAGTCTTTGATACAGACAGCCACCGCTGATGCCTCCTTTCCGTTTTAAGATTCAGCCTTCTACCGCAGGCGCAACTTTCCCGAAGCCGTTCCAGGCATACAGGCCCTTCTTCTCCTCGTTACCCAGGAACTTGTCCACCTGACAGATGTGCAGGATATGGTCACCAACTTCCACAGACTGCTGCAGGGTAGCCACCATCGCCAGCCGGGTGTCCGCCGGAATCTGGATGTCGCTGCCCTCTACAGCCATCATCTCGATGTTGTTGGCGGCCACCTTGTCGGTTTCGGCACCGGTAGATGCTCCGCAGGTCATTACTACGCTGTGCAAGACTCTCGCCAGGAACAGTGACGATGACTTTGCCGGTCTCACGCACACGCTTGCCGGTGTGGGACTGTTTGCCAGTGGCGAAACCCACCATAGGCGGATTGAAGGAGAGGTAAGACACAAAGCAAATGGGAGCCAGGTTCGTAGAACCATCCTCCTTTTTAGAGCAGATCAATGTCAGCGGATTGGGGGAGGTCAGAACAGTAGCCTCCATAATGTTCAGTTCTTTCATATCATTCAGACCTTTCTAAGAAATTTCAGTCGTTGACTGCATGGCCAACCAGTGATATATTTATTATATCTGATAGCAATTTTTGTTCAAGTACGCAAATTATTTGTACCTGGTATCAAAAATATACTGCAAAAGACGAGGAAAGATCCAATTATGACTTATGAAGAATTCAAAGAAAAGGTTGGCAGTGTCATTCTAACCGATGATGGAAACTGCCCGGTCACGCCGGTGGTTCAAATGCTGCAGGGCAAATGGAAACTCCAAATTCTCTATGAACTGTGCATCAAGTGTCCCATGCGGTTTGGGGAACTGAAAAAGATGCTAAAGCCAATTACAAATACAGCGCTGACAAATGCCCTCAAAGAGTTGGAAGCCGATGATTTGATACAACGAATCCAGTACAATGAGATGCCGTTGCGAGTAGAATACTCCCTAACACTGAAAGGGCAAGATTTGTTGCCGGTATTTTATGCCATTATGCAGTGGGGAATAAAATATATCCCTTGAATTTCTAAAACAAATGATTTCAAAAAATTACTGGTGTAATTTACCCTTGACAAATCTCATCACAATGCTCCTTTGACTTCGACCAGCAACTTTTTCATCAGTTTTTGCTTTCCTTCTTCATCAGATGGGCAAAGCTGGCTGTAGTCATAACAAAGATCCTTTGCCCGAGCCCGATCATCTGATAGCTCTTTAGCATCATTCGCGTCATGAAGCATTTGCTTCAGCATTTTTTCCTTTTCTGTCATTCTGGCTCACCCTCATCTCCGAAAGGTCCGGATTTAGGACTTATCGTACCATAACGCAAAAGTGTTTGCTACTGAAATTGCCGACAGGGATATCTGCATATTAGCAGAAAAAGTGACCGCGCAGGGAGTGCTGCTCGGCAATCTCAGAAAGCGGCAAATGAGCCCTTTTGACAAGCGGCCGTCCGGCGTTTCAACAGCACGCAAAGCGCGCTGAGGGTAGTGATACCACCCCCACCTCGCACGATCAGAAAGTACTGCGCACAGAGTGAAAAAACAGCAACATCACCGGGGTTCGGAACAGCGACGCCTCTTCGGGAACAGCGACGCGCATAAGCGCATCGCTGTCCCGAAGGTTCCAAAACTCTGCGTTCTTTGGGAGCACCCCCGACCAAGCCCCAAAAGCGGCAAAGTTTGCCGTTCTACCCCCTGGCCGACGCAGGGTTTCCGAACCGAAAAGCGGAATGAAACGCTGGGAGATAAAAGGGTAGTGATACCACCCCACCCCGCACGATCAGAAAGCACTGCGCACAGAGTAAAAAACAGCAACATCACCAAGTTGCAAACAGATCACGCAGCCCAGCGGGGCCGCGACGCCTCGGAACAGCGACGCGCATAAGCGCATCGCTGTTCCGAAGGCTCTCTGCGTTCTTCTGGAGTACACCCGGCCAAGACCCAAAAGCGGCAAAGTTTGCTGTTCTGACACCCGGCCCGGGGAGGTTTGCGAACGTGCGGAACGCTCCGAGGGTAATGATACCACCCCATCTGAAATACCCGTGTTTCGGCGTGTAAGCCGCTGTGTGCGATCCTGTTGGCGAAACCGAGTGTGTACCCGCTTTTGGGATTGAAAGCAAACGTGGGGCGTTTGTGCCGGAGGTGTTGAAGTCCGTGTGACCAATGCATTGGAAACGTTGGTATGGCTGTGTTTCCTGCGCTTTTTGCAGCTTTTGGGGACGAAAAAGAAAGCAGGATAAACGGCTGGCGTCGGAACCGACGCTCTGCCCAATCACTTCTGCCCGCAGTGCGGGCAGTTGACGGGGGTTTCAGCGCAGTCGGTTGTGGCGCCTTTTGAAGAAAATTTCAGAGCGGCTGGCGTCTTGGTTCCCGCAAACGCAGATGTCCCAAGGATTTTGGTGGTGCCTTGTGGCCGTTTCGGAAGGAAATCGAGGTAATCACCTTCGCGTGATCAATGGTGCAGGGCAAGCGTGTTTTGAGTCACCGCAGTCAATGAAAAGAAACTTTCGACCGTTCAAAAATCGCACCGCTGTAACCAAAGAGAACGCCCCCGGCAGCGCAGAAATTGCGCCGCCATAGACAAGGTGCGTTTCCATGACCTGCGCCACACCTTCGCAACGCTGGCACTGCAAAATGGTGTGGACATCAAGACCGTGTCTGGTATGCTGGGGCATTTTTCGGCAGGCTTCACGCTGTAACGACACGTTATGGGCGCTTCTCTCTGTAACGACCTCAGCGCCAGAAAAAGCGTGAAGCGGCAAAAACGGAAAAATGGGAAAATCAGGACTTTCTCTAAGACCAATTGAGATATTTGCGGAAATCCATGATTTTCAAGGCTTTGCGGGTCTTCACCCATTATTTTTGGCGTTTTCGCTGCGATGGCTGTGGATTTTCCACCCGAGGGTCAATTTTAGTGTTCGTCCAAAAAGATGTCCGCTTTATCCATGCCGAAAGATTGACTGAGGGAAGCGCCTGCTTCATCGGACACATCATCCAAGGAGTTCGTCCAGCAGGTAGTTGTATTCCGGCAGCTGATCCGTGTACTCTTTCATCCATTCCCGCATAGCTCGCTTTTCCAGATTGGTGGCTTCCGTGTAATCCTCGCTGTGCCCTTCCTGCTCCATAAAGTCGTATGCGAGATTCTGATAGATCTCTTTCACCAATGTTTCGGGATCTTCCAGTCGTGTTACATCGGAGTCATCAATGGAATCCGCCGCAGGCAGGCCAAGCAGAACATACCCGAACTTTTTCGAATAGACCACATCGAGCAATTCAGAGCCTTCAATGTAGTTCTGGAATACCCCAAGGACCCTCTCAAGCTCACTTTTCTTTACCTCTAATGAACTCATGGCAACATCTCCTTCCTGCCGGAATGAGCAACTTTCCCGGTCTGGTGTATGTGGTTCTTTTATTATACCGCATTTTCTTTGGCCGTGGAAGAGAGGTGGGACGGGAACTTTTCCCAATCACATGGTCTGTTCCATCGTTGCCACCCGGAAATAACCATGAGAATATGCGGGGCCAGATCAATTTCGCCATCTGGGCAATAGACCCGAATTCCTGCTGCGGTCAACTTTTCTCCAATTGCCGCCAAACCTTCGGCGTCACGAGCCAGACGGTCGCCGTTCATCACCAGCACACGGTCATAGACTCCATGTCGTGCATCACGGATCAGCGTTCGAATGCTCTGTCGGTTTGCGTCCAAGCCGCTCTCATATTGGAGCATCTCTGCGGAAATCGAAAAGCCAAGCTGGCCGGCGAGGCTTCGGAGTGCGGTGAGCTGCTGGTTTATGGCGAGACGATTGCTTTCCGTAGACGCTCCATCTACCCGGCAGTATAGGCAGCACTTAGACATCTGATTTGACCTCCTTGAACGAATTTGGGGAGACGCTACCACTCAGCCCTGACATTCATCCCGGATGAAATCATATAGGGCTTCCGGCTCCTTCAGACACCATTTGGTTTTTTCGTCTTCGGTCCAGACCTCATAGTCCGGAGCGGCATCGTAAATCCACCAGCTGATGTAGTCGTACTTGTCGTCGACCGCTTCCTTCAGTACATCCAGCAAGGCGGCAAGAAGCGGCGCTCCGCCCTCAAATACGAAATGTCCGTCTCCCATCAGGGTGAGTGCCTTACTGAACTGTTCGTCTCGATCCTTTTGCGCTTGGATCTTTCGCAGGGCTTCACAGAAGGTTTCCTTGGACAGCATTAAAGTCCCCTCCCGGATTCGTCCCCCTCCGCTTCCTGTTCGGCTTTCCATTTCAGAAGCAAGCGAAACGGCCTCTTCCTGCGTGGCAGGATCGGTGCAGAATTCAAAGAAACGCACGATCAGCATTTCCGGTGTCAGACCAAGTGGTGCTATCACTGTTTTCAGTTCTTCCAACAGCTCTGCGTCCACTTGAATCTCCACGAGCTCATATGCTTTTCATCCATGGTTTTTCATCGCCTTCCGAATCTTCCTTCCGCAACTCGTCCAGTCGCTGCCGGAACAGCTCCTGGAGTCCTTCCAGACCTGCGGCTGCTTGAGGGTCACTATCGGCTGGTTCAGTTCCCGCTCCAGATCGGCCACAGCCACCGACAGCGTCTTTTCATCGAACAACTGGTAGTGACATCGAAGATACTGGACGACCGCTTCACTCTCCTCATCTTCGCTGCGCATGGCATAGCGGAGGGCACAGTTGATGACACAGCCAAAGTCATCCACATAGTCAAGGTCGAACCAGGAGGCTGGGCAGAGGACCAGATCATCCTTGCCTTCCTCGGTGATCACCAGCCCAATGTCCTCGCGGCTTACCCTTTCCAACACGGTATCCAGGTCATCTGCCAGTGCTTGGCGTGAGATGCGCTCCATGCTTTCCAGAGGTTGTAAAATCGGCATCCTTTCCTTCCTCCCTGTCCTCTTGTCCGATTTCTTCAGATATGAGCAGTCGGCTGGGACTGTTCCACAGCTGGGGATATGGCTCCTGTTCTCCATATCGGTTCAGATGATATTGAATCTCCGCCGCAGCGGCGGAACGGGTGCTCGTCCAGGCAGCTCAGATTCCGGCAGGTGAAATCCACAGCGATGCTGGGCATATAGGTGTGCCGTCCCATACTGTACCGAATCGCCGCCAGAATGATATGCCGCAGTCCTTCCTCCCAAACGGGGGCAAGGATTCTTGCCGGAAACAGCAGTCCTGTGTTCCCCTTTCGGGATTGGAGTGGCAGGCCGCTTTCCTCGGCTCGCTCCAGCGTGTGCTGCCAGTCTCGACGAGCGATGGAACTGGCCAGAGGTTCCGCCTCATAAAATCCCTTTCTTCTTTTCACGGCTGCACCTCCGGTTCCGCTTTCTGCTGGCCTTTATGCAGGAGATTGTTGGCTTCCATCTCCTCGAAGGTGACCGGCTCGAAGCGATTGACATCCACCCCGGCATTCAGCATCCGCTCGTTTGCCTGAATGAGCGGCCAGTAGTCCGCATCGGTATTTCCGTGGATGTGACCAAAGACCATGTAGCACCGCATGATATGCGGCCAGGACATCATGGGGTAGTGGCAGAGGGTGTACTGCCGCTTTCCGTCCGTGATATACAGCAGATTACTCACGCTTTCAAAGAATCGTTCTGTCTGACAACTCCTGATCCATCCCCTGTCATGATTCCCAAGGATGAGATGTTTCTTCCCCCGCAGCCGCCGCAGGTATTCCTCCGGCGGCTTTTGGCTGCGGTAGATCAGGTCGCCGAGGATATAGACAGTATCCTTCCCTGTGACCTTGTGGTTCCAGTTTTCGATGAGAGTTTCGTCCATCTCCTCGATACTGGAAAAGGGCCGATTGCAAAGGCGGATGCAGTTTTCGTGACCGAGATGCAGGTCAGAGGTAAAGAAAATCATGGGGATTCACCGTCCTTCTTCATCCTGGGAACTGGGATTGGCTGCCATCGGCAGTATTTTGCAAGTTCATCCTGACGCTCCCGAGGCAGGTTCATAAAATCGACAATGCGCTCGCCCGGAAACCTGGCGTGGCAGTAGGCGGGAAGAACTCCTTCCGGCACGATGCCGATGGGCTCCTCTCCGGTCAGGCGGGCCTTCAGTTCCTCTGTGTTTCGGATGCATACGGGAACGCCTGCCCGATAAAGCGCCAGGAAGAAACGGACCGCCTCAATCGTCCGGGTCTCCGCAAGACCGGCCACCACCAGATAGTAGCCATGCGCATCTTGGTGTACGATGCAGTCGATGTGGGTGCTGTTGCCGCCCCGGCATACCTCCCAGGGGTGACCGGTGCGGGGACGCTCCTTCAGCCACCGTGCAAAAGCTTCGGGGGAATCTCCCGTCCAGCTTGGACAGTCCCTCGTCCCGCCCATCCGCGTGGAGAAGGTACTGCTCCTTGTCCGGTTTCTCCGTTCCGGCATATCCCATGGCCCGGTAGCCCAGAGCGCAGGCATGATAGAAGTCGTTTGCGGTCATGGACGGGAGTCTTCTGTTTGCTTCCAGGGGATAGCCTGCCGCCGAGGTAAGAAACTCATCCACCTCCTGCCGGGAGATATTCTGGAAGAACTCCTCCTTCCACTGTGGGAATACCCTCCACAGATCCCGGCGCAGGATGGTTCCGGTTCGATGCCAGATGGGCAGCTCCCGCTCCACCAGCTTCGGATAGCTGCCATCCTCCACCGCCTGCACGGCGTCCCGCACGGCTTCCTCCAGCCAGGAGGTAAATGGGGAGATGTCATGGGGGGAAAGATCTCTCTTTGCGGCAGTCCACCTCCAGCACATGGTTATGGCTCAGGAATACCGCCCGGTATCCGATCTTCTGATCTTCACCGGCGGAAAAGTGGAACCACTCCGCCTCCTCCGGGAACTCGGAACGCCACCAGGCTTCAAATTCCTCGTAGCTCTCCACCTGCCCATCCTCCCGTAGATCCTCAAAGCTGCCGAAGTCCTCGATGGTTCCCCGCTCCGCACGAAGCCATAGCTCCCAGCTGTTGTTCTCCGGGTCAGGTTCCAGCCGGTAGAGCAGGCGGAAGATCCGGTCGATGGCCCCATAGGATGCCTCGTCGTAGGAGAAAGAGCAGTCGATGTTTCGGTATCCCACCCGGCCCAGCCAGCTGATATAGTGCTTAATCTCCGGTGCCTTCATGGCGTTCACCTCCTTGTGCTTGTTGCGTTTCCTCGTCCGCTCTCTCCTCAAATTGGGTTCGGAAGAGGCAATGTGTTCTCTCACAAGAGTAGGATGTTTGTCATAGACATGGCGGCAAAGGGCCTTGTACAGAGCAAGGAATCTCTGGTCATCCCGAAGTCCATAAGGCCGTCCATGATCCGCTCGATCTCCTGCTCCCCGGTGATCCTGTCGTTCAACACCTGTTCTACCAAACGGCTGTATTGCTGGTATGCGGTATCCATCAGGCGGGAGAGCCTCTGGACGGTTTCACGGATTGCGGCAAAGCAAGCCTCCCGTTCCGTTTTTTCTTCCTCTGTCATCGTATGCTATCTCCCGACAGGAGCTGCGGCGCCGCCTCCACACTGTGGAAGAGGAAGTGCATCCGGTCGATGCGCTTGTTGATATGCCAGTGGCCGCAGAACCAGTGATTGTATTGCAGCTTCCTCTCGATCTCCTCCAGCCACTTCTCGGTAGAGGCATCCACGGTGCTCTGGTCGATCATCGGGAGAAAGGCCTCGCGCGGCTCATACGGATAGGGACAGGTGTGGGAGAGGACGGTATCTACCTGCCAGCCGCAGGCATCCAGCGTCTGGATAACCTTCTCCTTGATCTCCTGAGAAGGCTGCTCGTCCGGCCACCAGCCATGTAACCTCTGTCCAGCCGGTAGAATTTGTCCACGCTGTAAGCTCCGCCGATGACCAAATGTCGGAGACCTTCCAGATCAAAGATCTCACCATCCATAGCAAACAGCAGGCGGGGGAAGGCTCCTCTACCCAGACTGTCCCGCCGTTCCACTGCTTCGTGCGATAGGAAGGGATGCTGGCCGGCCGGATCTCATGGTTGCCGTGGATGCAGAGCATCGTCGGCTTTACGGCGGCAAGAACTCTCTTCATCTCTGTGTCTCGCCGGTTTCAGGTAGTAGTTGCTCCTACATCTCCAAGCAGAACCAGAGTATCCTGCTCTGTCAGCTTTTGCTGTAGCAAAACTGTATGACCTCATAGGGGTCTCCGTGGATATCACCCGTGTAATAGATCATTGGTCATTCCACCTTTCTTTTCTCCATTATACCAACTTTGGAAGGCCCATATCCTGGACTTTTCGAAAACATATTCACTTTCCCAAAAACATATACACCTTTACAGGCATAGATCGACCGGCAGTCAAAGCACATGACTTCCGGTCGATTGTTTTCTCAGGTTCAGACGGTAAAATCAAAGTTATCTGGTTTACCGTATCTGCCTTGATGCTCTTTCAAGGAGGCTTTCAGCGATTTTATAACATCCAGGAGAATCATCATCTCATAGGTACTGCAATCCGAAAGGAGCAGGGCGATTTCTTCGCTGGCGCACCGTTCAGTGCTGATGATTTGCTCCATCAAAAAGCCGGTCGGGAGATACGCCCAAAGCATTGGCGATGAGCACAAAGGTGTCCAGGCTCATGCTTTTGAGGCCGCTCTCTATGTAACTGATGTAAGAGGGGGTTTTGTCCACCAGTTCAGAGAGCATCGCTTGGGAAAGGTGGTTGCGCTGACGGGCTTCGCGGATGTGTTTGCCAATGGCTTTGTAGTCAAGACTCATAATAAGACCTCCAAAAAATATTGTAGCCTTATTATAGTGTCTGGCTTATATCATCGCCTTTGCCTTATATCAATTTCACCCCAAGTTGATATACTCTTAGAAATAGATTAACTGGAGAATATATTTGAGGGGGGAAGCCGATGACGGAACATGATTTGACCGAGAGCCAGTTGGTCGGCTCCCGTATTCGAGATGCGCGGATCAATCGCCGGATGAGCCAGGCAGATCTTGCAGCCAAGGCCAATATCTCCCTGCCTCATGTCAGCAATATCGAAAAAGGCAAGACGAGCATGAAGTTGGAAACCTTTATCCGAATCATCGAAGCCCTGCAAGTGTCTGCTGATTCCTTCTTCGGCCCGATGTGCCGGAGGTGAGAAGCCTATACCAGAGCGAGTTTGACGAGCTGCTGGCCGACTGCTCTCCCAAGGAGCTGGATTCCATCCTGAAGATTGTTCGTGAGTTGAAATCCACTATGGCCAGACGGGAGGACAATACCTGAAAAATTGCGAGCTGGAATTGCCGGCAATTCGCTTTTTTTCTCATCTATCGACCAGAAGTCAAGGTGTTGACCTCTGGTCGATTTTGTTATTAGTCTGCAGATTATATAATGGCCTGGAAGAGAAATAACACAGGGGAGCAAATATGTCAGATCTGGCCGTTCAAAATAGAGAGTCAGAGCAGGAAGTTATGCCCTCATTTGATTTCCTGCTGGAAAGGGAGACGGAACGAAACACCCTTTTAGCGGAACATCGTGCCTGGTTAAAGGAAATCAAGCGGGAACGCCCGCTTCCCAAAACACATTACCGTGTGGCGGTATACATCCGCTACTTCAACCAGACCCGCTATGAGGACTATCTCTCAGCTCATAAAAAGCAATTTCTTGATACACTGGCTCTCTGCCCAAACTGGAAGTTTGTCGGTTTCTATGTGGACGAGGGCAGCACTGCGCCCAATATGGAGAACGCTCCGGAGTGGTCAAGGCTCCTTCAAGACTGCTACGAGGAAAAGGTCAATCTGATCATTACCCAGAAAGCAAGCAATATCGAAGAAGCTCTCGAGCTCTCTTTCTGTACGCGCCTCTTGGCAGCACTCCCAAAGCCAGTGGGCGTTTACTTCGTTTCGGAGGATATTTATACGCTGGCTTCCTATTACCAGGAGGATCTACACGACCCCTACTTTTTGCCAGATCCCGGTTGGAAGATACTCCCTGATGACGAACCCCGGAGGGAAATGCTGCATCATTGACAAGGCCACCCGCAATCGGCTTGCAGAACGAAAGGAACGGGTCCGCCGCCGGATCAACACAAAGGTTGACCCGGAGAACTACGAATTCATCCCTGCCAAGAAGCCTATCGACTACTACGATAACGATGATTAAGGCAGCGGGTCGCCGTGTATGCCCGTGTTTCCACGGACAATGTCCAGCAGACATCCTCCTATGAGCTGCAGAAGAAATACTATGAGGATTTCGTCCTGCATCACCCCAATTGGACGCTGGTTAAAATCTATGCCGATGAGGGGCATTAGTGGGACTTCCCTCGTCCATCGGGACGAGTTTAATGCCATGATGACTGACTGCCGCAGCGGTAAAATCGACATGATCATCACCAAAAGCGTGTCTCGCTTTGCCCGGAATGTGGTGGACTGCATCAGCATGGTCGGATGCTGGCGGAGCTGCCCAGTCCCGGTCGGAGTGTTTTTCGAGAGCGAATGTATCTTTCCCTTAAGGATGATTCCCAGATGGCGCTTTCCTTTCAGGCCACCATGGCTCAGGAGGAGTCCCATATCCGCAGCCGGAGCATGGAAACCTCCCTGCGGATGCGGCTGGACGGCGGCTTGCCTTTGACGCCCAAGCTGCTGGGGTATTCTCACGACGCAGATGGAAACCTGGTGGTCAACCCGGAGGAAGCGCCTACGGTGAAGCTCATCTTCTACATGTATCTGTACGGCTACTCCACCAGCGACATCGCGGCGGCGCTTACCGAGCTGGGCCGTAAGACCTACCTGGGAAATATCAAGTGGACCTCCAACTCCATTGTCCAGGTTCTTCGCAATGAGCGTCATTGCGGGGATGTGCTGACCCGAAAGACCTTCACCCCGAACTATCTGAACCACAAGGCCAGAAAGAATCGGGGGGACAGACCCCAGAGCCTTTACCGGAACCACCACGAGGGCATTGTTTCCAGAGATGATTTCATTGCCGTTCAGCACCTTCTGAACAACTCCAAGTATGGACATCGCTCTATCCTCCCGGAGCTGCGGGTGATTGACAGCGGCCTGCTCAAAGGCTTTGTAACCATCAACCCTCGCTGGGCCGGGTTCAAACCTGCGGATTACTTTCAGGCTTCCGCCAGTATCCATCCTCCCGATGAGCAACAGGCGGATGCATCCCTGCCCTCGAGCATCACATTGGTTCCGGGAGATTTTGATATGAGAGGCTTTGAAATCGCCCGCAGCGAGTTCTTTGATAATTACCACCGTCCTTATGTTCAGTTTCAGGATAAGAGGATCAAATTCAGCACAGCTTGTGTTCGTACATTTGGGAAAGACAACCATGTGGAACTACTGGTCAACCCAGTGGAGATGAAGTTCGCCGTCCGTACAGCGGCGAAGAGCAGCCGCAACGCAGTCGTGTTTTCCAAGCTGTCAGCCGGAAAGTATCAGCCCAGGGATATCGCCGGTGCGGCCTATGTAGAAACGCTTTTTCAGTTATTCGGCTGGAGTCCGGATTTAAAATACCGGATCGCCGGAGCGCTGTTTCAAACTGAAACTGAATCTGCGTATATTTTTGATGTCAATGATGCGGAAGCGTTTATTAAATCGTACCTGCTTTCCGGTTCAAAAAGCACGGAACAGGCAAAGGAGCCTGTACAGCCCCTTTCTGTCTCCGGCAAACGGGTGCGGGCAGTCCCGGAGGAGTGGATCGGCTCTTTTGGCAAGCAATATTACCTCCACCAACAGTCTTTCCCGCCCGTCTGCGATCAGAGTGAGGAAGACTGGAAAATCCGCATGGAGGGCCAGTTGTATGAAACCGGACAGAAACTCCGCGTGACAGGATTTGACGTGCTGCGTGACTATATCTGTCAGGAACTCGGTCAGCGCGGGAAGGAGGAATCCTAAATGTTTGAAGAAAGTCGGGAAAATACCGGCGGCGTAATCGCCGGAATGCTTCGTTCCCTGGAGGACGGGCATTTGGATATTGTTCCGTCTGCTGAATTAGAAAAAGCGGAACCGGCAGTTTCTCCCGCAAACAGCAGTAGTGATGAGGTCCTGGAGATGGCCGGTGACTTTAACTACGATGGCTACCAAGTGGTACGCCGTGAGTTCTTCGCCCATATTTATGAGCCGTCTGTAACTTTCAACAATTACAAATTTTATGTAAATACCGCCTGCCTGAACCGCTTCCCACAAGTTGATTATGTGCAGGTATTGGTCAATCAGGAGAGCAGGATCTTGGCGATCCGCCCCTGTCAGGCAGAAGACCGGGATGCCTGCGCCTGGTGCACCAACGGCTCCGGCAGACGCAAACCGAAACAGATCACCTGCAAGATTTTTTTCGCCAAAGTGTTTTCACTGATGGACTGGAATCTGGACTATCGATATAAACTCCTCGGGCGGGTGATCCACGCCAAGGATGAATGGCTTATCGCATTTGATCTCACAGCGACCGAAGTGTATCAGCGGGTGCAAAAGACGGCCAGAAGCCCAAGTCTTCTCGAACTCCCGTGTTTCCGGAGGGCTGGAAGACGCAGTTTGGACTCCCGTTCCGGGAACACCAGAAATCTATGCAGGTAGACATTTTTGAAGGATATGCTGTATATGGGTTGCGCGATAACATAGCTCCTGCTGCATCAGAGCAGTCAGACGAGGCTGCCTCTGATACTGGTAGTAAGTCCGTTTTGGGAGGACAAGGACATGAATCATGAAAATCAATTGCAGGCTTACTTAACGCTGGACCCTGCGCGAAACCGGATTCGAATCCACAGGCAAACGATTCGTCTCTTGAAGAATCCTGCGTATGTGCAATTCCTGGTAAACCCTGAAGAGCTGTATATCGCCGTTCTCGGATCGGACAAACCTATTTCAGGCGGGACCGCAAACAAGGTTCGGATGTCAAACACATCCCAGCAGTCTATAGAATTCTATAGTACGATCCTTATAAAAAACTTTTCCGAACTGCTCGGTGGCTTTGACCTGAGATTTAATTACCAGCTGACCGGTGAGATCGATCAAATCAACCGGGTCACATATTTTTCCCTCAAAACCGTCAAACAGCTGGAACGCAGGAGGCTACATGACAGAGAAAGCATTTAGGCAGCTTAACATCGATCCGGAATTCAAAAACTTGATTCGTCCACTTCGCCGGGAGGAATACCGGCAACTGGAGCTGAATCTGGTCATGGAAGGATGCCGGGAAGATATCATCGCATGGAATGATACCATTCTCGACGGTCATAATCGCTATGAAATATGCAATAAAATGCGCATTCCTTATGGAGTCAGGGAGCTGGATTTTCCAAGCAGAGATGCTGCCATCGCCTGGATCTGTGCGAACCAACTTGGGCGCCGCAACATCTCAGAAGAAACCAGGAAATATCTGATTGGGAAACAATATGAAGCGGAAAAAAAGTACAGCGAAATAGGAATGGCTATAATCAGTACCGTCCGAATCCCCCCAACATTACTGTGGGGAGAGGCCGCCCAATAGATGAAGAGAGTGGCCGGCGAACAGCAGCCCGGCTGGGAAGGAAGTATCATGTGTCCGGCGCAACCGTACAGAAATATGCGAAATACAGTGCAGCATTAGATACCATTGAACAAAATGCTCCTGAGCTTGTTCCGCACATTCTTTCGGGGCATATAAGATTTCTTTCGAAAATATCGTTGCTCTATCAGAAATGGAACCCGAAGAATTGAAAGCACTTAGTAAAAAATCGGAAAAAATCCCTATGCGTTTGCTCGTTACAGTGAATCGAGACGATGCCTTTATTCCGACGCTTCTGCCAAGCCCGGTACAGCGGCGGCAGAGCAGCCGGCAATCAAGACGATGCCCGCCTATGACCCGGATGCGGAAGTTGCTGGACTTACTCTTACGATCCCCTCCTGGATGAGCTCCATCGACCGGACAAAGTCCATGGCACATTTGGAAGCGATCTCACCTGCTGCCAAGACAAAACCTCTTGGCGGCGTTGACTGAATTAGAAGGAAAAATCCAGGAAATGCTCAATGCAATTGAGGTGGAATCCTAATGGAAGATTATAGTATGTTTGTTCCCAATGTTCACTTCGAACAGATTCCCATCAAGAACCTCGTATCCAATCAGGAGTACCAGAGGAATATTTCCGAACAGCATGTACTGAATGCGGCAGCCCACTTTGATCTATATCAGATCAATCCGGTCAAGGTAAGCCGACGAAACGGCGTCAACTATGTGTTCAATGGGCAGCACACGGTGGAGATCGTCGCGCTGGCCTCTGGCTCTCGTGAAACGCCAGTCTGGTGCATGATATACGATGATCTGAACTACGAGCACGAGGCAGATATCTTCGCCAACCAGATGAAGTTTGTCAAACCGCTCCGTCCCTATGAAGTGTTTATGGCAAATGTGGAAGCCGGGAATCAGGAGCAGCTTATGATCAAAGATCTGGTAGAGTCTTATTCTCTTTCCATTGGCCAGGTCAGAAACTATGGCGTTGTCTGTGCTGTCTCTACGCTTGAAAATATATATGAGCGGTTCGGTTACCACGTACTTGATCGAACACTCAGACTCTGCGTAGGCACATGGGAGGGCGATATGAATTCGCTGTCTGCCAATATGCTCAACGGAATCGCCAGATTGGTCTACACGTTTCGGCGATGCCCTGAAAGATGAGACCTTTAAGGAAAAAGTGGGGGAAATGTCGGTCAAGCTGCTTTCGAGAACAGCCAAGGAACGACGCCCCGGTTCTATGGGCTATGCTGAGGCCATGCTTATTGCCTACAACCGAAAGTGTAAATATCCGCTTAAGTGGACCAGGCTCTACGAGAAGAATGTGGGGAACAGTGAAGGGCTGGACATTGATACGGATATGGACGAGGATGAGGGCGGGGACTCTTTTGAGGGAGCCGCCAAAGAATAAGCAAACGGACGGTTCCACCAGGAATCGTCCGTTTGTGATCTTATCATGGAAGGGAAAAGGCAGGGCGCATATACTCTATCGCTCCCTCGGCTGAGACCATACTGCCCGGCCAACTGTTCCCAGTGTCCGGATACGGTTTTGCAGATCTCCTCTGCAGCCTGTTCCGCTTCCTGGGGCCAGGCCGAAATAATCGGCTACTTCCAGCGCCAGATCCAGGTCGATGGTGTTGTCGTACTCGCTCACATTGAGGGAGAGACGGTCGCCTGTGGGGACTGGGTTTACATCGTAGAGACGGGGCCAGTCGCCAGCCGGTGAGAGTCAGGAGGAAACCGTGGTTGCGCAGGTGGTCGTCGGTGTTGGACACCGCCATACTGAATACGATCCGTTTCCACAGCTCAGCCAGATCCTGCCTGGGAGCCGCCCCGTTGGCCCGGATGAACGCCGCCAGATCCAGATAACTGCTCCCGTCCGCCGCAGAGGCTCCGTCGGTCTTTCCCAGCAGAGTCATGGCGGAGGCAAAATGGATACGGCGGCGGCCATCCCGGTCAAATCGCTTGACCAGGAAGGTACTGCCGGTCTTGGAGAACGTCTCCAGCCTGGATTCCGGGACATTCAATCCGCACAGCCGCGCCAGGTCATGCACGACCTTCTCCCACGCGCCGCTGTTGGATTCATCGTGCTTAGACGGAAACTTGGCGATCCACAAAGCGCCGTCCGCTGCCTGCACCGTAGCCTTGGGCCTTGCTCCGCCCAAGGGAAGCCGGGGGCCAGAAGCTCCCGCAGCCATGTTTCGTTCAGGCCGCTCTCATCATTCTCAAAGGCGATAGAGGCGTTTTCCAGTGTCCGAAGGTTTACCCATGGAGGCGTCGCAAACGCTTTATCGTTCGAAAGAAATTCGCCCCCCTCTTCCAGGCTGAACCGCAGTGCCCCCATGCGGGATTCATCGTAGACCCCCAGCAGGAAATCGCTTCTCTGTGAGGTTTCGGGGCTTGCGGTCCTCTTTTCGAGCGTCAATTGCCTCCTTGCGCCGCATCAGCAGGCGGCCCCAGCGGTCCGGACAGGAGTCGGAAAACAGGCCAAAGAGCCGCTTGTCCAGCGGCACATACTGCCGTCCCCGGTAGAGGGCCAGATCCGGGTCCAGAGAGAAGGAACTCTCGGCGGATGTCAGCCAGGCGGGGTCATACTCGAAGGAGAAGGTTTCCTGCCCCCGGATAAAGCTGCAGCGGAGCCGCCCCATCAGGGTGGGGGTCTCTCCACGCCAATTTTCATATACATAGATGGTCTTTTCGTACTGCGCCATGGGCTACTCTCCTTTCTTGGGTGCCCGCCGTCTGGTAGGCAGCGCCAGATCTTGTAGCTTCCTGCCGAATTCATCATCTTTGGCAATAAGCAGCAGGTCGCTGTCCATATTGTTCAATGCGTGCAGCACAGCGGCATAGGAGCCGATGGATACCGTGGGCGCACCCTTCTCGATGGAGATAAGAGTGGCCCGGCTGATCCCGGCACGCTCTGCTACCAATTCCAGGCTCAACTTCCTGCGCAGGCGGGCAAGGCGGATCTGCTCACCCATCTGTGCCAGAATCTCTCGTGTCTGCGGCATGATGACCGCAGCTTCTTTTGCCCCATACACAATCGCCTCCTAACATACATTATATTATATTACCTCAGCGATTATGTCAATTATATTTGAAGTTGTCAATTTTCTTCATCCAGCGCTTCCTCGATAAGGTACCCTCCTCCGAAGATAATGTCCAGTCTCCCGTCGGGATACACCTTCACACACTCAATCATTTGGTGGACGATGGTATCGTCGTACTCCATCTTTTTGGATGCTCGGTCGGCGATGATCTGCTGCAGTTGAAGGATTCGGCCTGTCATTCACCTGATCGGAAGCAAGTGCTTCTTCGAGTTTCTGAATCCGTCCCTTGCAGGAGTTCAATGGTATCGGAAAGTTCTTTGAATTCAGCTTCGTGACTCTCGATACCCTCCCCGCTTTCCACGCTCTCATTGATGAGGGACACCATTTTGCGGTTCAGTCCATCGATTTTTCGGCGAAGCAGGTCGATTCTCATCTGTGCCTCCGGTTCAGCCCGATGGCCTCTCCCAATGGTCGCCCTCATAAGTGCCAGATAGGTGGCCTCGTCTTCCTCATTGAAGCGGTTGATTGCCCGAACAATAGCGGCGTGGAGGGCGGTCTCATCTACCGTGAGCGAGGTTTTGCAGTAGCGCTTTCCATAGTCTAAGCGGTTGATGCAGCGCCAGACCACTCGCTTTTTCCCTCGGGATGTCCAGGTCACGCGCTTGTATCGGCTCCTGCATTCGGCGCAGATCATCACATTGGACAGCGCATACCGGGAGTATTTTCCGGTGGCCGTAGTGGCTGCTTTGGTGGAATTTGGCTCCCGACTCATCCGCCTGGCGAGTTCTTCCTGCGTTTTGTGAAAGAGCTCTCGGCTGATGATACCAACATGGCTATTCTGTACATAGTACATGGGTGCCTCACCTGTGTTTTTGCGGCGAACCTTACCAATACAGTCAATTGTGACCGTCTTTTGAAGGATGCTGTCCCCGCAGTATCGTTCATTCCGGAGAATACCCTTAATCATGCTCGCAGAGAAGGAGAATCGTTTTCCTGGTATCTGGAGATTCTCTTCTCTGAGTTTGGTTGAGATCCGGTTGATGGTTTCACCTGACAGGTACATATTGAAGATCCTCTCCACGATGGATGCCTCCTCCGGGACGATCTCCGGTTCTCCGTCTGCACCCTTGCGGTATCCCAGAAGGCACTTATAGTTGAATATGGGCTTGCCCTCCTGAAATCGCTTACGAAAAGTCCAGGTGACATTCTTGCTGATGCTTTCGGATTCAGACTGTGCGAACCCTGCGTAGATGACCAGATAGAGCTCGCTGTCGATTTGCAGTGTGTCTATATTTTGCTCCTCGAAGTAGATGCCAATCCCTCTTGCCCTGAGCATTCGGACATGATCCAGGCAGTCAACAGTGTTTCTGGCAAAGCGGGAGACCGACTTGGTGATGATATAGTCGATTTTTCCTGCCAAGCAGTCGTTGATCATCTTTTGGAACTGGGGCCGTTTATCTGCTCGAGTTCCTGAGATGCCCTCATCTGCGTACAGGCCGGCAAATTCCCACTCCGGCTTGGCGGCAATCATTTCGGTGTACACTTTTTTCTGGTTGGTGTAGGAGGTAAGCTGTTCCTCGCTGTCAGTGGATACCCGGCAGTAGGCGGCAACCCGGCGCTGGTGATATTGCTCCTTGTTGACGATCAGCGAGCGCTTCGGCTCAATGACCGATATGGTCTTTTTCGGTATCCTGGTTACATTCATTTTCATCCCCTCCGATCTCTACGTCGGTCTTGGTATGTAGGATCACCTGTCCTCCGCTTCCCAGCGTCAGATAGGCGACGATGTCACTAAAGTAAGCCGGGCTGAATTCCTCCTGGGGCGTCATCATGCTTACCCGCTTTCGGGCGATGGATGCGGCGATCTGCAGATGTGTATCGCTCTCAGCATAGAGCCGCTCTGCCATTTCAATTGTTTTGGCGATGACCAGGGCGTCACTGGGGTTATCCCGCTCCAGTTCGGCATCAATTTCCCTGTTGATTTGCTGAGCCTCTGCCGACAACTCCCTTCGTTTTTGGGGCGGGGATGAGCAGATAGCTATTGGCGATGATGCGGTTCATCAGGATTGCCACCTTTTCCAACAGGTGTGTATCGGAAATCCGTATGCGCTGACCGCAATCAGGATTAGTGCAATCCCAGCTCTCGCGAATCCGGTGCCTGTTGCTTACTCTCCTCCGCATTGGCGCCCCGCATTCCGCGCACCGGACCCGGTTCCGGAGCAGGTCGATCCCCTCCAGATTTTTCTCGAAGGTGTTCCGCTGGCGGGCTGTTTTCACGGCAGCCGCCTCCTCATACTGCTCTTCCTCAATGATCGGGTCATACTCCCCATCGCCAATGTATTTGGCGTTTCCGATGATTCGTGCGATACGAGCTTTATCCCACACGTCCGTTCTCTCACTGTAGGGGATCTTCCTCTCAGTCAGCAGCTCGGCAATACTTTGGAGGGATGCGCCGTTGATGTAGGCGCTGAATATCTCGCGGATGACCGCAGCTTCATCTTGTGCGATGACTGTCCTTCCATTTCTCATGGTGTAACCGTATGGGATATAGCGTATCTTCTTCATGGCGAGGTTCCTCTCTGTCAGAGCATTTCAGTGAATCTCAGCCCGCCGATGAGGGTGACTGTCATTTCATCTCGGCGGCTGATACTGATGGTCTGAACGATCTCAGTAAAAAGCTTCTCATCGAAGCGGTCCAGTGGTTCCTCGAGCTCTTCCAGCAGCTTTTTCAGCCGCGTCAGTTCCTCTATCATTTGGGTAATGCCCGAGGAGAATTCACATTGGCGCTCCCGCTTCAGCCGGCGCAGTTGGTCGTTAATCTCCCGCACCTGGGCCTTATGGACCTCATCCTTGAGGTATCCCTTTGCATGGAGCTGCTCCACCATCACCAACTTGGCGTTCAGATCTGCAATGTTCCGGCTGATCTCCCTTGCGGCCGTGTTTTTCTGCTTTCGCTTCAGCTCGGCGGATTCCAGACGGAGTAGAGTCTGACCCAGGATGTCGTATTCAGAGAACCGAAGCTTATTGACCATGGCGATGAAGGCATCGTAGATCCTCTCCTCGCTGTAGTAGTTTGAGCTGCACTGGGTACGATCCTGAATGTGTTTGGAGCATCCCCACTTTACTGTCCCGGAAACCTGCCGCCTGCGAAAATACGAGCCGCACTCAGAACACTGAATGCGGCTCGTAAGAGGGTAGATATTTTGCGCTGTGGATTTCCCAAAGATATCCTGACGCTTTTTCAAGAGGAGCTGGACCTTGTCGAAGGTATCTCGGTCAATGAGCGGAGCGTGGGTCATGGAGGCGTAGAACATATCCTCCTGACCTCGATTCCGGAACTGTTTGAACGGGACTGTGGTGTCACGGTAGGTTTTCTGGTATTTGCAATCGCCGCAATACCGCTCATTTCCAAGTATGTATGCCACCTTGGTGGAGCGCCAGAGGGATTTCTCGGTCTTAGTTTTGATGCCGCGGCTGTTAAGGTCCCGGGCGATCTCCGATGTAGACTGGCCGCTCAGGTAGTTTTCAAACATCATGCGGACGATGGCCGCCTCCGGTTCATAGACCACCAGTGCCTTTTTCACCAGCCGGAAACCATAAGGAGCGTTGCTGTCCACATACTCACCCGATTGCATCCGCTTCACGATGGAAAGCCGCTGGTTCTGGGAAATAGCCTTGGACTCCTCCTGCGCAATGGCAGAGAAGGTATTGAGGAGCATTTCATCTCCGAGGGCCAGAGTGTAGATTCCCTCTTTCTCGAACTGCACCCCCACGCCGAGCAGCTTCAGCTTCCGGACATATTCTAGAGACTCCTTGGCGTTTCGGGCGAAACGGGAGACGGATTTGGTGACGATCAGGTCGATTTGGTGCTGTTCGCACATCTTTATCATTCGCTGGAATTCGGTTCGGTTCTGCGCTTTCATGCCAGAGAGCCCTTCATCCGCGAAGATCTCCACCAGTTCCCACTCTTCTTTTTTCTCTGAATGAGGCTGGTATAGACCCGAATCTGGTTGGCATAGGAGTTCTGCTGATCCGCTGAATTGGAAGATACCCGGCAGTAGGCAGCAACTCGGATTTTCCGGATTTCCTGCCTGGTGATGGGCGAGATGAGTTTGACCTGCGGCATCAACAGCCCTCCTTTCTGGCTGAATTTTGGATTGTACTACATTTTGGTACAATCCACTTTTACGGTTCAAGCAACATTATAGTCAAGGAGAAGACAAAGTCTATTGAAAGAACGCAGATCAGTAAATTTCTACACAAGCGACAAGACCTGATGCCCAAAATACATCAATTTAGACGGTTCCTTCTGAACACTTAATCTGCGATGACGAGATCGGAGCCGGTGAGCTTCTGGTAGTAGCGCTTGGCTCGCTCATACTCGGCCTGCAGTGATCACGCCACCTTCCCGCATCGACTTCAGCACGGCCACGATAAACAGGTAGTTTGCACTCTTGGTTTGCGACATGGTAATCATGGTGTGATCCCTCCTAACTGCATGAATTGAATTGATACCACAAAAATAGGGGCCACCCCGTCTGGTTGCGGCAGCCTTGGCTTACTTGCTACATAGTGGGTGACCCCCATTGCTTCTGATATCAAGACGATTAAATGTCTTTTTTTGCCTGTATTCGACACTACTTCCCCAGGCCAGGGCGGTCAGCTAAACTGCGGCGGGCGCCGCACTCCGGGAATCGAACCCCTCCGAGGATCTCTCCGAGCTGCCCCCATTGCTTGAGACTGTGGCTGGGCAGGGGTACCATTGTAGGCGGATGAGGTCTTGGCGAAACAGACTGCCATGCCTGCTTTTGGATCGGTGGACCCGCTGGGCACCTTATTGGCCGTCATTGATAGGAGAGAAAAAGGCATTTGCCCCTTTCTCCCCTACAGGTGGTCATCGCGCACCGTCCGCATCGCTCGCTCATCGCTGATGTTATTTAGCTGCCGGATATTCAGTTGAAAAGGTTCAATGAAGGCGTCCGAAGAACCCCTTCACTTTACAACGGACATTTTTTCAGCAAATCACAACCATCACCCAAAAATATTTTTCGCTTTTTTCTGAATGAGTCGGATTGCATTCTGGACGCTCTGATAACTGACTCCCATTTGATCCGCATAAGCCTTGTAACTGATCCCATTCAGAATGCAAGCCTGGTAAATTCCATATTGGGTAGGAGTCAGGCTCTCTCGCAGTCTTTGTTCCAGCATGCTTCGTGGAGATTTCTTCTGTGTAATCGACTCGTATCAGCCAACCAGCTGGAGTCTGCCACATCTTCAGGGAGCATATCCAGCGATAGAATCGTTGGTTTGGATATGCCGTCTCTGGATCCGCTTCCTGATCCGAGTGATCATTGCTCGACGGAACGCTTTTCCTCCGAGCGCAACACCTGCATCACAGAGCGCTCCACCTCCGTTACCTCGCCAGTAGCTTTGATCCGCACCATGCACTTGCCGTCCTCCGTGGTCCACAGGTCATAGTCGAATTCGACTGGGGTCTTCGGAATTCTCATTGCTTCGTCCTTTCCGCTGGTGCGAAGCAGCGGAAAGACAGAGGCAACAAAAAAGAGCCGCATGACGGTGGTCGTGTTCTGTCCATGCCGATAAACAGAGTCTTTCGACTCAGTCCATGCGGCATCAGGATGACTCACCTATCAGGCGGCTCCACAGCTCAGCTATGTGATTCAGTTTTAATTTAGTTCTCCTTCGGGCGAAGGCGAAAGATTTTTCTCATGCTCAAAACATCGAAGACGGTATCTTTCCGCACTTTTTTGCACTTTGTTTCGACGTGACCTCTTGTGTCCTCATATACGACGATTGAGTTATGCTGGCAGTACGGGCATTTGATATATCGCGGTCTTTTGCGCCGCAATCGCCTCCCGCGCCCGGATAATTTTGCCCAACATTTCTGCGGAAGGCTCTGTAATGCGAATGTTTTTGCTCATGCCCACACCTCCAGTGGATCAACAAACTCTGCATACGGGCGTTCTTCCAGATACCCAAGCTGCCGGAGCCGAATTACGGCGGCAGACTTGGACACGCCAAGAGCTTGACAGAGAAGTGAAAGTGCCAGCTTGTCCGCATATGAAAACCTCCCTTCATAGCTAATCAGTGTGCGACATTGAGCGAAAAACCGCATGGCCCGATTTATCTCCGCCTGGGGCATGAGCAGAGCGGCTCCCAAGGCATTGGCCTGCCACTCGTTCCAGTCCTCTCTACTTTTCAAGTCTCGGAGGGAGTAGGACCGCCGCTCGAATAGGATTCGCGGCATTTTGCTGGGACTCCTCGGACTCCATTTGAAACAAGATTTGATGTGCGCACTCATGCGCCAGAGTGAACCGACGCTTGCCGCACAGTTTTTGACCTTGCCGGCCTCAGAAAGCTGGAGTCCAGAAGAATTTGATTTTGTTTGAGTTCTATGGTACGAACTACTCCCATTTCCTCAATGATGTATTCGGCATCGGCATAACTGGTCAGACCGCAAATACGCCCATCTGCAGACAATCGGGCAAATCGAACGCTTAGCCTGAGGTACTCGCGCGCGAATTCGTCGATGGGTGTTGCGCGAACTTAATTATTCCCCAATTAGGGCAGTGCTGCCACAGTAGAAGAACTTGTTGAAGTCCTGAATTATAGCTGCAGCAATATCCTCTATTTGACGATGAGAAAGAATCATTGACTTGCCTCCTTTGCTTCCACGAACCATTTGTTTCCTTCGCTGAACAGGAAGGTTTCCTTACCGTGGATCATGACAGTATATCGGATTCCACCTCCGCTCACCCGGGAAGAAGCGGCTCTGCACTTGTACTTCAGCCGGTCAATTTGATAGATACGACCATTTGTCCAGCGAATGAACCGAGGATGAACCACACCGTTTTGGTCTACATCAAGATTGACAGAGACATACTCTTTTCTGCATTGTACCTTCATTACAATATTCTCCGTTTTCCAGCCTACTTCACGAACAATTTTTTCGTGTCTTTAGATTGACAAAAAAACTGTTCGTATGATAATATCTTAATACGAACATAGTTTCGTGTTGCGCTTTCATTATATCAAGAACATGATTTCGTGTCAATCCTGAATTGCGAAAAAATGTTCGTATTAATGACAAAAAAGAAAGAGGTGCCTTTATGGGATTTAAAGAACGTCTGAAAGAAAAGCGACTTGAAGCTGGATTAACACAGGCAGAACTTGCAGAAAAAGTTTCTGTAACAACGCGAACGATTCAGAATTACGAGTTAGGTTCAAGGAAACCTGGCAACATGAAGGTAATTGGTGATATAGCTACCGTCCTGGGTACAACCGCAGATTACCTTCTCACCAGTTCGGGTATCTATTCCGTGGAAGCATATCAGAAGGGTGGCGCAAAAGCGGCGCGAGACATCGACGAGTTGGTCAGTGAGGTGACTGGCTTATTTGCCGGCGGTCAGCTTTCTGAAGATGCACTTGAGGGTGCGATGCGTGCTCTCAACGATGCCTATTGGATGGCCAAGGAGCGAAATAAGAAATTTACGCCCAAAAAATATCGTCAGCAGGTAGAGTAAGGCCTATCTGTGGGGCCTAAGCTGTGAGATAATAATGATGAACATCCGCAGGTCGGAGGTGGGCTTCATGACCAGTAAAATGCTCTCCAAAGTCGGCACATCTTTGGTGCGCCGCTTCGGAACACGCGATCCTTTCCAGATTGCAGGAGAATTGGGAATTTCTGTTCTTCTGTGTGAGGATTTTGGCTCTCTAAAGGGAATGTACCGCGTCATTAAACGCAATCGGTTTATATTTTTTTGAACAAGGATCTGGGAGACAGAATGCTTCGTATTGTCTGTGCGCATGAGCTTGGGCACGACCGGCTCCATCGAAAGCTGGCACAGGCAAACAGCCTACATGAATTCATGCTGTATGACATGACCACACGGCCAGAGTATGAGGCGAACATTGTTGCTGCAGAAATTCTGATTGACAACGAGGAGTTGCTGGACTACATCTATACTTATCGCTATTCTGCTGAACAAATAGCCAAGGCAATGGACACAGACATCAACCTGGTCGCCTTAAAAATAGCACACCTAACAGAACTCGGATACGATTTGCGGCCGGTGAATCATAGAAGTGATTTTTTAGTGGCGGTAGTGCTGCTAGGAAGGGGTTTCTCCATGAAGTACAAGTTGTACCGTTCTTTTGGAAATCTAGATAAAGATGTCCGTAGACATGAGCTAGTTGCCGTGGAGTATGGTACGAACCTGGAGGCAGTGACGAATGCACTAATTCGTGCGGTAGCCGATGATCTGGCTGGAACGCCTGAATACGCAAATTATGAAACCGCCGCTTTTTGCACCAGCTCCAGTCAAGGGTTTCGTCGTGTTCGGAGGTACGACTATGAAATGACAGGAATTGTATATCCAACCTTATGCGGACAAGAATATCCTGATTGACTACGGTATTGTTGAGGAAAACGAACTCGAGAAATAATATTGCACCCAATTTCAAGTGCCGTTTTGCGTTAAAAGCGAGAATCCAAGGAGGCGTCTTACCATGAAGCAAAGGTTCTATTTCGCAACGACCTAAAGAGCTTTTATGCCTCCGTCGAATGCCGGGAGAGAGGTCTCGATCCTCTGGATACCAACTTGGTGGTTGCCGACGAGAGCCGTACCGACAAGACCATCTGCCTTGCCGTTACTCCGTCCTTAAAGGCCTATGGAATCTCTGGTCGTGCTTGGCTATTTGAGGTAGTCCAGCGGGTTAAGGAGGCCAACCGTGGCCGGCTTTACGATGCGCCAGGGCAACGATTTTCTGGCAAGTCTTGCTTTTTTCTCTATTAAATGCCACACCGAGGCTGGAGATTGACTATCTAATTGCACCACCGCGTATGGCCTACTATATGGAATACAGCATACGCATCTACAGCATCTATCTGAAGTACATTGCTCCAGAGGATAGTCTCTAGACCGAAGATAAGCGTTACTTTCTTTATTCCTGATGAGAAAAAGACTGGTGGTTCTTATACCACCCTTACCGGCAACCTAAAACGGGTTGACCTCTATGAGCGTCTCCTGGTACTGACAGATGGAAAAAAGATCCCGCTGGATGAAATTGCCGATATAAAAGGAGCCTGCTTTTATGGTGTTTTTAGTTGTCACATCCTTTGCACCTATGAAGTCCTAATATCTTGAGCTGCGCTTCAAAGAGCACTAGGCAGCAGAACATACTCTCGAACCTCGGCGGACGATTGTCTTTCAATAGGCTTATTCAGAAGGCTCATATATAACAGCGGGTAGGGGGTTTCCCTGTTCGTCGAGGTTTGTCCTTTTGTAAACCTGAAAGCCCATGTGTTCATAGAATCCCTTGGCCTGCGGATTTTTGCTCATTCACAGCCACCCGCTCTACGGTATAGGTTTTAATCCCATGTTGGAGCAGGCGTTTTCGAGACCCTTTCCTCTTTCTTCGGGGAAATGAACAGCATTTCCAATGTGCCGTCCTCAATTCCCATGAAAGCTACGGGGCAGCCCATATCATTTTTGCGATCATCAGATGAGCAATTCCCATGAGCGCCTGTGGGACATATTCCTTGATGTGTTTGATCTCACTATCCGACAGGAACAGGTGTGTCGCCCTGACAGAGCTTTCCCATACTGTAAGCAGCTGGTTTATGATATTTGGTGTTCTCTTTTTATTTCTACTTCAATAATTTTCATTGTTTCTCCTTTGTGGTGTACGAAACACCAAAAAAAGTCTGATTCGTATGCTATTTGCATCAGCTACTGTTTTCCGTTTATTCAACAGGTATAGGACAAGTTCACTTCATGTCCATATGACATGGGGACTCGCACCAAGGGCTTTATTTCACCAGGATAGTGTATATTCTAAGACATGGCTTAGCAGCTTGCGCGGTTCCACGCCAAATTTATCTGCCAGTGCAACTGTTGCGGCATCAATCAAATTAAGATTCTCTTTTTCCACCTTCTCCAGTTCCTTTTGGTCAAGGATTAAGTATTCAGATACTCCATTCGGCTGTGCTCCCATTTTTTCAAATAACTTCTGACTTGCGTGGTTACTTGGGTCGATCCGTACTCTGAATTGCCGGACCCCAAGACGAATGACCATGGCGTCAAGCATTGCCGAAATTGCAATACGACCTAAGCCGTGATTAGTCCATTTTTTGTACAGCTCAATTGCTATCTCCCAAGGCTCTTGGGCTGTATTTTTGATCCCGCAATATCCAATATACTGGTCATCCAGAATAATGGAAAGCATGAGGGACTTTTCGCCGCAATGGTCCTTCCAGAGCGCATTGCGGTAGGATTCTTCGTTCAGCATATCCCTTATATATGAATTCTCTTCCTGAAGGGATATAAAGCAATCCCGATCATCATCCTCAATCTGCCGGAGAACAATATTATAATCTGGGCATTTAATAGGCCCTGCTTCCCAAAAATCTGGCCTTCACTTGTTTACCCACTACATCTGCCACAGCAAAATCCACCAGAGTTCCCGCCAAGGATGGATTTGTTTGTTTTCTGAGAATAGCAATTGCTTCTTTTTTTCTTCTCCTCGAATGACTTACCATCATCTGCGTCAAGGAGCTGCAGAACTTCCTGTACAGTGGATTCCAGGCTGCTCTTCATCAAAGTTTTGGTAACTGACCGGCGGTTCAAATGCAAACACTCCCTCAACTTACTACATATTCTTTACAGGTGTTGATCTCTTGAAGACATCCATACACGTTAACTTTCTTTGCTAAAAGTAAGTTTATTCTCAATGACTTCAAAGTGCAGCTTATCTCCATCGGCTATATCTAACAAATTTCTGCCCCACTTCGGAATACATATCTGGCCATCACTAAAAACAGTCACGGTATCTGTGCGTAAACTCTCTCGTGTTACACCTGGGATTAAGCCTTTATCTATGGAATGGTAAATCGTCTGTATCGATATAGAACCCGTCTCATACTCTTGCAACTCATCAACAATTTTTTTCTGGACTTAACTTTCTATTTAGGATAAGACTTGCGATATGTTCGGCAAGTTGAGGGTTAAGCGATAATATAGCTTCTGGCCCTTTTTCAGACAAATGTTGTTGATATGCTTCGTCGGCACAATTAGGGTCATAGCTCCCGTTTACGCTTCCACGCTTAATTTCTCTGTAAACAGTAGAAACATGGGTATTCAATGCCTGTGCAATTTCTGGTTTTTGCATCCTGCGTCCAACATTTCTCTGAGTTGTTTTCTTTGTTCAAGCGTTAAATGATTGAATGTTCGTTCCATGCTTATAATCCACCTTCATAGACTGGATAGACAAATAATCCTTCCAAAAGTCTCTTTAACAATTATAAGGCGGAAATGAGAAATATCAAGGATAAATGCGACTTCATACTAAAGGCGCACTTATTCACCACCAGTTAAAGCTGGGGGAGCTACTGCCTAGATTCCAAAACTTGAACTTAATCTATGGTTCCTCATCCAATGCCATGCCCTGGTGTTGTGAATGAGGATTTCTTTTTTACAAAAGTTGTTCTTTAGAATTATGTCTCGTTCTTTGGCTTCTGTATGAAAGCGGCCATCTCAACTATACTATCTTTAGAGCAAAATTAAGTTCTAAAGGAGGAGGCGGAAGGGTGGACGCAAGGGCAGTTGGACAACGCATAAAAGCTGCAAGGGAGAAAAAGAGTATGACACAAGAAGACCTTGCTGCTCGTATCAACATCAGCCCAACTCATGTAAGCGTCATTGAGCGCGGTACGAAGATTCCGAGGATAGATACATTTGTTGCAATTGCGAATGTGCTTGAAGTGTCTGCGGATGAGCTGCTGGTGGATGTGGTGAATTGTGCGGCAAATGGAGTCGCTTCAAATCTTTCTGCCGCCATTGAGGTTCTCCCTCATGAAGAAAAAAATGCGCGTTTTGAAAGTTGTGGCTGCGTTGATAGGTAGGTGAGTGTGGAAGAGCTTGTGGCTTCTTCCACACTTTTTTGTTCTCCGTCAAGATTTGCGCTTTTTCGATATTCTTTTGATGCTATACTTGTGCTAAAGAACTAGTTAGAAATCTAAAGACGGAGGAGTTAGTATGAGAAACTTTGATGAAATCCTTGCTAAGATTGCCCGCGACAATGGAACGACACCTGAGGATGTGCTTCACGAAATGCAGGTGGCAATTGATAATGCCTATGACCACCACGACCAAGAAGCTCAACAATTGTGGGACAAAATGACCTTTAAGGGGGATAGACCGACGCCGGAAGAGTTTATCTTTCAGGTGGCAATGATGCTGGATGAAGGCAATGTCATACTACAATAAAGCAAAGGCTCCTTTGCAAGTTGCAGGGGAGCTTTTTGTCTCAAACTATCGCCTTATTCAGATCGGCCATGCTCTTGGTCCCGTATTCTTCCTCAAGGATCGCAAGCAGCTCATTCAGGTTTGCCATCGGTGTCCCCTCTGTTCAGTGCAATAGTATCACCTTCCACAGCATTTCTTATATTTTTTTGCCGCTGCCACAGGGACATGGTTCATTGCGGCCGATTTTTCTGCTGTGCCGTATGCCATCAACCATTCTGGGCATGAGGTTTGCCATTTCATCGGGGCATGCCCATTATTTGACCATAAGCGTGTCGAGTTGGACATCTGAACGAGTAACTGAGCGAGCGGTTCAAACTGAGAATCTGTGATAGAGATACCGAACTCATCCAGCACGTCAACGGCAGCCTGTATCCCGGCTTCCACTACAAAAGCGAAGTGAATCTCTCCGAGGATCTCAAGTGCCGTTGCTTCATTAACATGAAGATGATTGATCAGGTAACGCTTTACTCCCTCTGTCTGATGTGTGTGCTCAAAGAAGTACCAGTCCGCATATTTGAGGAAATCCGTTTTATCTGGAAGAAAGCGCGGTTTATTACCAACCTGGCGGAGCAGATCCTGGACATCGGAGAAGTTGTTTTCATCAAATTCGATACTGACAATGTAGTCTTTCCAAAAAGCAATACGGAGCGCCGACTTCGATATATCGGGGAAGTACGGCACAGACTTCGTCAATGCTTGTTTGCTGCTCGTTTTGCAGATTATAGATTTCAACAAAATCAGTCTTAGCAATCACTCCATAAAGATTGACCGCAGCCAAAGCATACGTATGGAGCTCGTTATAGTATTGTCTGCGATGAAGAAAGCCTCCTGATATAAGTTCGGAAAATAGTGCCTTGATTTCGCCTGTCATATAAATGATTTGCTCATATGAGTTTGGCTCCTGGACAAGGTAACAAAGTTCCTTCAGCAACATGAAATTGTCAGGCAAGCTCCCATTCAATGTCACGGATTCTTTTTCATACGCTGCCTGAAATAACGTCCAGGTTTCATCATCGATAACATACAACAATTCCTCAAGACGCTCCGGTACCAGCAAAGCTGAAAAGACGGAAGAAACCAGGGCCTCCTTGCGCATCGTACTTGAGCCTTTCACATAGAATCCTCTTGCTATTTTCCGCAATTCAATTACGGTTTTCTTGGAAGAACCTTGGATAATGAAATTTTCTCACATAATGATGATGCCATTTCTACTCCCTCCGCTCATGTGCCCAGTTACAGTTTTACTTATATTTTAACAAAATCGTCGTCGTAGCGTCAATGATCCGATTCTATGCCGTTTTCGGTGAAATGAAATTAGAGCAAAGGGAAAGCGTGCAAAATCTAGGATGTGCCGCTGAGCCAAGTCATTCCTGGAGAGCCACCTATATGCCTCAGTCATCTGCTTTTTGAAAATGGCTCAGATGGAAATTCGCAAATGCTTCAAGAATCCTTCAATATTGGAGGCTGTGGCTCCAGACGCATCCGTTAGCAGGCCATCATCTGTCAAAATCGGTGTATCCAGGAGTGTTTTGATGGAAACGGCGACGCTGGCACAGGATGCAATCACCCGTTTGGACTCCAGGGTGTACTGGCTGTAGTCGTTACCTTCCACAGAAAAAAATATCCTCCATTCTATACACGAGTGGCAGGAAGCAGGCATCCAGTCGCGCCAACAGGTTATAAAAACACAGGTTCTTCGACGGATCGTGTCACATTGGTGTGATGCGGTATCAGTTGGGCGGCAACTTGCTGCGCTTCCGCCTTGTTGGTGCGGGCCTTTTCCAACTCTTTTTTGCAGCGTGCCCCGCAACAAATCCCATGACCAGCAGGGCGGGTCCTGCCACAAGACCGCCAAGGACAACCGTACCGCCCGCCATCCCAAGACCGCCTGCCGCTAGGGAACCCCCACCAAAAAAGGCCAGGGTCGCATTGGTCGCGGCAGCACCGCTTAGGCTGGCAATTGCTGTGCCGGTGGATGCGACAGCAAGGGCCTGGGCGGCTCCGTATGCGCTGAAGGCAACCAAGGCGCCGCCCGCTGTTCCAGCCAAGGCGCCGCCGGCGAGGGAGCCGGCAAAAGTAACCATTGATTTCAGTTCAACAAAGTCCTGTTCATCAATATGCAACTTGCCGAGCTCATCCAAACCCTCGGAGTCCCGGAAATCCACATTCTTAATTTTCGAAAATGTATCCAAGAAGGCACTAATGCTGTGGTTGAGGACAAAGAGTTTTTCCTCTCCCAATTGGCGCAGCGCCTTTCCGCAAGCAAATCTCTGTGCATTTAACTGCGCTGTGGATGTTTCCACGATCTCGTTGGCACTGCGATTGATCCGCTTTGCATGGCTGGCGTCCACTCCCGCTTTGATCGCCTTTCCTGCCCCGAGACCGCCCGTGGCCGCCGCAACACCAATAAATAATAAGGGCAATGGCATACGGTCACCTCCTTAAAGAGCAATCATATCTTTCACGTTGTCGAATATGACCCTTTCCCTTTGAGTCAGTTCAGACACGACCGGCTCAACTTTCAAGTACGGTCTGTCGGTGGCCTTGATCCACGTCAGCTCACGTTCAATGGCCATCACGGTCAACATGCTGCTCTCCATCTCTAGAAAAGTCGCCTTGTCCAGGTTCAGCTTCCTGACGATATACTTCAAAAGCCGACGCTCTGTGTCATTGTAGTTTTCGTCGCTGTACGCTACTGTCAGAAGATCCCACACCAGCAGCTTGGTTGAGATTGTCGCTTCCTCTGCTTTCACCGGGGCAAGCAGGGCAGCCTCCACGCAGTCCTGGATTACATCGTAGTGATCCTCGGGATCGATTACCTTTCCCATATCGGCCTGGCACTCAGCGAGGAGAGATGCCTTCATCTCATCAAAATTGGAAATCAAATCCGCGCCAATTGCATCGAATTTTTCTTCTTCTCCATGATAGACCTCACCATCCGCAGCCATCAAGAAATAGATCACCTTGACAGCATTCCAGGCAGAGATGGCTGTGGGAACGACTTGCTCATGGTTTTGCTCAGCAGCTCTGTCTTTCCGCTGAAAGGCCGACCTGACTTGTTCCGATGCCTTTTCACCGAACTTTTTCAGATCCGGCATTTCTGCCTGTGCAGCCTTTGATCTTACGGCATCTGCGGCATCACGCAAAGAATCACTCATCTTTTTTCCCAAGTCCTTGATTGCCATTTCCACTTCTCCCATCACAACACAAGCGGTGTATCCGACTTCATCAGCGAGTCAAATTCCTGCTGATTGGTAAACTGCGGCTGTCTGCCCAGCACAGACTGGATCTTCATATTGCCCTGAATGACCATGTCTGAGTTGCCAGATGCAATTCCTGTATTGATAAAGTCAAAGCCTGCAACAAAAGTTTCTAGTTCTTCTGCCAGATAGTTGGAGACCTTTTCCTCCAGCTGCAACATAAACTCCTGAAGCTGGGCCAGGAATATAGCGGTTTTTGCTTCCGATAGGAGCATTTTTTCATGGATAAGCTGAGTTTCCTTTTTTCGTTGGAAACTTCCCGGACAATGGCGAGCGCAGATCGCCCGGCACCCACATAATTGAATCGCGTGACAAATTTTCCGGAAAACAGAACCCAGCTCCCTGCGGACAGGATTGCAGCATGTACCGCCGCATCCATGGTATCCGCCATGGTAAAGGTCATGGTGGAAATCGTCAGCATCCGATCTATGGTGCGGTTTTGGAATGGCGCGATTTTTCTCCAGTTCAGTTTGTCCGGCCCCTGAACATTTCCTGTGCAGATTAGTTCAGATGTCAGCTGACGAAGGAGGTAAAACCCTCTAACCACACACTCGTTGAGGAGCACAGGCAGAGTCTGTCGTCCCACTTGGCGGGCGACGCCCAGTTCCATGCGCAAGTCAAATTTAATGGGAATGAGCTTACCGTTCGTATCCCTCTGCCCGAGCAGGGTACCATTGAACAGTTTGGAGATCCAGACAGAACATACCCTATATCCGCTCCCGTCGCTTTTCTGGAACAGCGGAGTAGAGGAGAGTTCTTTTAAGAGAGATACCAGTGGGCCAGGCAAACCTGTGCCCAGGCTTCCCTTCAAAATGGAACCGGAAGACCCTGCCATGTCACTGACGAGATGGAAGGCCCAGTTGAGCACGCCAAACATGATTTTCTCAGGGACAGACCGGCCTATGAGCGCCAACCCGTCGTCAGAGAGGTTCACACCGTGGAACGCACCGGAGACGTCCGTTCCATATACTTTTTCCCGTGAACTGCGTCAGTATGGAGCACACAAGTCCAACCGGCGTTGGGTGATGGGAAAAATCCCGCAAATGATGTTGGAGCCCACCACCAAACTGTGCAGTTGCCTTGTCCGCCGGAATGGGAAATGTATCCTCTAAATATTTGACCGCACCAGCCAAGGTATCTCCGCCATAGCCTTGGCTTTTTTGCTATGTGCATTACAAACCGCTCTACTTTCTCATTTCCCCATCGGCCTGCCTCGTTCAAGGAAAATTCACCAACGAACAGGCTGTCGAGAAGTCCACAAAAACCCCACTGCTGATAGCGAGGGCATAATCAACCCTGTCTGCCTGATTGGTGTAGCGTTCCAGTTCGGCATCGACCTTTTAAGTGCTGCATTGATGGCGTTGAGGTCAGAAGATTCTGGGGAGGCAGACACAGTCAGTTCTGCGTTGATCACCTCACTTTTATCCATTGTTTTTGCCTGGGGTTCCGCAGCATAGGTTCCGCTGACAATGTCCTGAAAGCGCTTGGATCTTGACCACTCATAACATTCGTATGCGCGGGTGGCTAATCTCGGATGGGTCTCATCCTGTGTCAGCATTAGTTCTATCAGTTTATTGGACTTGGAGTCGTTCACAAATGCATTCAGATCTATCGCCTGCTTGAGAAATTCTTCTCGGTTTACATGGGGGTAGCCATGTAATCTCAAAAGCAAATCGATCGTCTTATCCGGGGTTCCATCACAGAGGACGGAAGCCCGGTCTGCAGAAAAGCTCACTGCATCTGTCCCAAAACAGCAAGGCTCGAACCAGTGAAGGCGTGAGATACTTCCGAACAGCCGGTATCTTAGCCAGAGGACTGTCCGCAATCCCGCCGACCAAGAGTCTCGCTATAGAGTGGTACAAATAGTGGTTGCAGGCGATGTGTCCGCACTCATGGGCCAGGACGCTGGCAATCAAATCAAGAGGAAGCTCATTGACAAGGCGAGAGGTCACACAGATATATGGTGCGGTATTTCCTCCGGTCCATGCGTTCAGCTGTTTTGATTTCACATAATAGATAGCAGGGACACCAATATCAAGCTGCCCGCAAATGGGCGGAAGCAGCTGATAGACCTTCGAAATTGCTTGTCACTGATTCGAATGGTAGTGGACAGAAGATCAATTTTTGCAGCTACTTCATCTACATTGGCGATGTACGCTTCACACAGGCCGACAAAACGCGGGAAGTGGTTCAGTGCTTCAAAGGCTTCCTGGTCTAATGTATGCCTGTACGACGAGGGTGGATATACCATAAGATCAGTCTCCTCTCTCTGACTGCTGCTGATCCGGTATAAACTCCACGATGTCATCCAGTTTGCAGTCCAGAGTTGTACATAGTTTTTCCAGTGTCGTAACCCGTACATCTTCATTCCGACCAAGTTTGGCCATGGCATTGGTGCTGAGTCCAGCAATGCGTGTCAATTCCGTTTTGCTCAAGTCTTTGTCGATAAGCATCTTCCAAAGTTTCTTATAGCTGATTGCCATTTTATAACTCCTGTCTCAGTAGAAAAATGATTAAGCTTCTTATACCAAATCATACTATAGCAGATAAAATAATTCAAGCAGATCTTGAGAAACTCAAAATCTGCTTGAATTGTTTTGGGCTGAGATATAACTACACAAATCAAGGGTTCTTCTGCGAACAGGAAGGCAGCCATCTCTTGGCCATGCGAAAGAAACCATAATTCTATTGGTTCATGTCCCATGCTCTCCCTTCAGTTCGCGCTTATACTTGTAATAGGTATTCCGGGCCAGACCGGTCAAGCGCATAATCTCGGCATCACTGAGATTACCGCCGAATTCCTTGGAGAGTTTTCTGACCACTTCTTTCGATTCAATGCTTTTCCTCGTGACGACGACACTGTTCTTCTGACGACCAATCTGCTTCCCATTCAGGCGTGCGGTTTCAATTCCTTCTCTGGTGCGCTGGTGCAGATCCTGGACTTCCTTTTCGGACTGCTCAAAGGCCAGTCGAATCTGCTCCTTGGCCAGTTCCAACAGGTAACGATTGACACCTTCAAGATGTAGTCCACATTGCTGCCGGTCAGTTGAACGTTGTTTTCCAATGCCTTCTTATAGGTCTCAGTATTGATGTGGGGTTCTTTCAGGTAAACAAGGTTTACCCCTTTTTGATATAGCTCTTCATAGGCGGCAAACCTTTCTTTGGCATCTCCACTCATACGGGAAACACTGTCAAAGACGATCTCATCCCCAGGCTGGATCCTGCGCATCAGTTTCAGCCATTCCGGCCGATCCAGCCGCGTCCTGGTAAAGACCTCTTGCACAATAACGGCGTCAGGATAAGCCGCCTTGATATTTCGGATCTGCCTCTCGATGCTTTGCTTGGGTTTCGATGTCCGACAGTAGCCATACCGCATCTTTATCTACCTCCGTACAGCGTATTGTTGTTAAGACTCGATGGTCTCAATATAGACCATCGTTTTAACTAGTACTATGATTTACGCCAAGATCGATCTTTCAGCAACAAAGATTGAGACACTTCAAAGGCAGGTTTATTTTGATACTGTGAGGGAGCGATTCAACCAGCAGTTCAATGACAAGCGCGTGTGGATGCAGTACGATTGGAGCAACGGTGAAGCACTTTTTGGTGTTAATAGTAGTCTGATGTCGTTCAAGGAGGTATGCACTATGAACATGAAAGATGCATTCCGTTTTCAAAACAAACTCAAAAACCTGATGTGTGAGGCCACCAGCATCCTGCAGGACCGGCGCAACATTGTCAAAGTCAAAACCACCCATCTGCGCAGTAAGGTCATGTCGGATGCCCTGGATGCCGTGGTGGAGGAGACTGCGCCCAGCGAGTATGCCGGGCACGCCAACGAGGTGGCGGCCTTCATCATGCTTTTGATGGAGGAGCGGGAGAATCTGAGCAAAGCCATTCATGCGGCCAAGAGCGGACTGGATCTGGATATGGACAGCGAGGTCGGCCTGAACCGGCAGCGCCAGGAACTGGCCGAAGTTTTCCGGCATATGACCACGCTCCGCAACAGCGAAAAGACCATCGCCGGCGGCGGATCCGGATTCCGCTTCAATGTGAGGGCAACCAGGTTTCTTATCGGTGTGACGCTACCCAGGTCACCACCATCGACTTCGACCGGAACAAGATCCGGGGCATGGCCACGGCGCTGAGCAAGAAGGCAGACGAGATCTCCATGGCCTTGGATAAGTGCCTGGTCAATACCGAGGTGGCCTACGAAGCTCCTTTTGATATCAACGACAGCTTCGAGGAGATCCTCAACGACTTCATTGAAAAGGCGGCAGTTGCATAACTTTCCGAACCACACTTTCGGGTGTGGTGGGCGTGGCAGAATGGATAGGTCGTGATGATCGGTTCAGGCGCAGATGAATTATGAGGCTGCGCAACTCCGGCAGATTACGGACAGCATTTGCATGAATGTGAAATGAGCTCATAACTCATGATGAAAGGAACGCCAGGCGTTTCCCTCCGCGTTCAGCGCATTGCCGCCATTTCTTCCACACGTTTACCCTTAAATGCAGAATTCAATCTTACGCTCCCCTGGTACACATAGTAATGATGTGAAAATCTTTTTCAAGTCGCTTGCTCACCTGGGGCAGGGCAGTGGCCTGGTTGGGCCACTGCAGGACCGAGGATGGACAGGCGGATAAGGGTCTAAGCGGTTTTGAAGTTCTGCCATGCCCACTGCACCTGAAGAAATTCTCCGATAAAATGACCTGAGCAGCAGACGGCTGCCTGCTGCTCGAAAGAGACGATATGAGAAGTGGGGATGATGATTTCGTTCATTGGTACCTGGAGCAAAGCGCTCAGTGCGTAGAGATTATCTACGCTGGGAAGACTCTGCCCGCGCTGCCATTTGTAGATGGCCTGCGGCTCCTCAAATCCGAAATAGTGCTGGAGATCTCCGGACTGTCAGGCCGCGATCCTTTCGGAGCCGGCAAATATTCGCTCCGGTGGCCACAGGATCGATCACAGGAAACTGAATCATGGACATATGGATCGCCTCCATTCATCAGGATGATTTCCGCCGCAGCGGAGTATTTCAGAATACCCGATATATTTCGGAATGGCAAGCGATTTTGAACATTTGTAATGAGATTGTCATATAGGAGGCGTTCGTTGAAACAAACAGACTTTTTATCAGGATATTGAGCGGTTCTCACTGCTGAATGCCTACTACGCATACATGGCTACAGATGCGTATCTGGCTGACCAGCTTTTTATCAAGCACCAGGTGCGGGTCCATTTTCGAGAGGAATATGCGCGGGATGGTTTTCCATACCGGGTCATCTTCTGCCATGTACGAAAGCGGGATCAGGAGCGTTTCCTTGCGGCACTGAATGAATTACCAGGTAAAATGATGCTGCTCGGCTATACAGACTATCTGGATGCCTGCCATGCCATTTGGGGAACCGAAAATCGCATAATGAGAAGGAAGTGACAGACTGTGATGCAGTTCGTACCACTGAACAAGCGTAGCAAAAGAAGGCGCAGCGGGAATTTTACGCCCAAAAGCGCGGCTCCTGGCATGGAGTGAACCCAATTTCCCGGACTGTACAGAGCAGGAAGGCTTATGACAGAGCAAGAGTTAAACAATCGGATTACCGAAATCCTGAAGGTATCTGAAAAAAGATGCGCGGCTGTGTCAGACCTCGGGTGGACGTCGGACTGGCAGGCAATACCGGCGCATACAAAGGGTCAGACACGATGATCGACTTCTGTTTCTTATTCAACACAGCGGATATGCGCCAAACATAGGGTATATCATCGGAGATTATGAAGAGAAAACGACTCTGCTTCATTCCGGCCTTCACATCAAGTACATGAAATCCAGCAGTCGGCAGCAGTATCTGAAGCGGAGGGCGAATCGCAAGGTTCGTAAATATCACACTCTACCAAAGAAGGGCAACCAGTATCGCAAAGTGTTCGAATACTGGTGGACACTCTATTGAACAAGCAATGACACCGACAAAAATGAATGCGAAGTAAATATCCGCTATTCTTTTTCGATGTCCTCCGCTTCATTTTTGGGCTTCAGGCTCAGTACAAAATCCGTCAATAGAATGGCATTGAGCCGCTTTCTGCGAAGGGTACTTTGATGTACCAGCTATGGGCCACTCCGTTTCTGTTGGGAATACCATCCACGACATCATTAACACTGTAGCATTGGCCAAAAATCAGATTATTAAAGAAGTCACTGAACACCTCATCATCAGCCGTTTTCATCCACTAAATCCTTACATTTTTCTTTGAATTTCTTCTCGTTTTTCCTACCTTGGACTTGATAATCCCCTCCCACATGGTAGCCAGAAAGGGTATCACTAAGGCATACTCCTTTCGGAGATAAGCATCAAGAGTCTGGCCAAGTGCCTTTTTGAAATAAGGTTCGATCTCCGAATCGTTCCATTTCTTCTTGATACGCTTGATTTCGGCCTTGGTGTAGTGGGATAGGATGGCCGTATCTATCCGTTTTTCACATCGCTTGCTTACAGTTGCACCTATTTTACTGGAAGCGATGATTTCGTTTATCTCGTCAAACAGCATATCACCCGCCAGGGTAGAGGCGTATGGGAAACCATCTGGCCTGATACATGACCTGCAGGTGCAGTTTTTGAAGCTCCCTGTATCGCTCCTCCTCCAGCCGACGTTCTGTGTCCCAGCGTTCCCAAATGCGGGTCAGCGGGGAGATGTCCACCGTCTGCAACCAATCCAAGAAGGGAGATTGAACAGTGGCAAGGGCGGAAGAATAGGCATCCAGCACACCTTGGATATTTGTCATATAGTTGGGGGCTGAACTCTTTCGATATTATTGGCGAACTGGAGTGCCGCTGTGTGTCTAACTGTAAGTTGGACATTTGAAGTGCTGCCAAACCCATCGGCTCGGCAAATCTTGTGGCTACTTCTGTGGCTGCCATAACTGTTGGATTCTGAGTAGCATCGAGTGCAGCAGTCAGTGTTCCTTCCGGCTGACGAGCCATCTCGGCTGCAGCTATTACTGTGGGGTTCAGCACGCTGTGAGCCGGAATCTGGCAATTCATGATTTGGCTGTTAATTGCGGATAACCGCTCCAGAGGCATCACCATGGCTTTGATGCGTTCCTGCGTCTCAAGAATAGGAGGTATATGTTTGGTGAGCCCTTTTGAGTTAGCTCAACTTGTTTTCTGAGTTCTTGAGGAATAGGATTGTATGGATTATGCTTACTCAAAGATTTCACTTCATTTCTTTTTATCGTTACCAGCATAAACACTGTATCTTTGTGCTTAGCTGCTTCTAGCTGCGGGCTGCACTTCCGGCTTTTCAAGGTAAATATGACTTTACGATACTAAGTTTCATATTCGAAATGAACGATGAAGACAAAGACGATCAACTGTAACAAGTTGGTCGCTTTTGCCTTGATTGTGTTCGAGAGACAGTTAGTGTGCTGCCCGATGATGTTATTAGCATAGCGCTCTTATCTTGAGTATGTCAATGCCTCTATGCAGACGAAGCGTTCTCTCTTCATTGTGATTGATGGTAAACGATATATTGTATGATGAGAGGAAGATGCGAAACACATTGTAGAGGAATTGGAACGGCAGACCTTGCTGCGTGCGAACACGTTTTGCTGGAAAGAAAAAACTTAATCCCTCCCCATGGATGCCAATATTACTCTAGTGCAGTCATTTGGGCCGCCAGTAACCAAATCACTGCGAGAACCAGTGCGACTACATTTAGTCCCGAGGCGGTGGTTTCCCGTGCACAGGCTATGACCTTCCTGTATCGAGAACGGACTTGATCAGCAAAACAAAATGATGATGGGAGGGATCGGAATTTCCGATCCTCCCACTTGCTTTCATATTGTTCGTTCAGTCCCCCCACTTTGCATCAGCGATATTACCGTGTTGGTGCGTACAAGCTTTGTACTCCCTCACAAACCGTTGCATGCTCGGAGGCCGCTGGCCATCGGCTTTCCCCCGACAGTTGGCCTTCTGATACCTTTCCGTCGAAGGCAGCCAATTCAGGCATAGACAAGATTATCCTCAATTCTTCAGATGCAATACCGAGAGGGTCATTTTCACTTTGACTAGTCAGGGAGCCTTCATACTTGAAATTCTGCCCAGTTTCACTGAGTAGGCACAGCCTCCACATACCTACATCTGTAACAAGCGCAGATGATTGGGGGGAGGTAAATACCATCGCGATCAATTTAAGGATATAATCCGCATCTGTGGGTGAAATCGTTGAACATTCTTTTCGATGAAGTTTCTGCTTTACCCCCATCCCCATATAAGTAATTGCTGAACCAGATCTTCCCTCTGGAATTGAGCGTCAACCGCTGTTCGACCTCACGATCTGGAGCAGGCATCGGTCCAAAACCGATCATCTCTGAAATCAGACGCATTGATTTAATCTTACCCTCGAAGGCAACATTTGAATCATATGCGGGCCTTCTCATAATGCTCACCTCATAAGTTGCCGGGCCTATGGAAGAAATGGTGTCACAGCCTTGAGGAGTCTTGCCCCTCGCTCAACGTGAAATTTAATCATCGCAGGCCAGTCATCATGGTTCGTCACGCTGACATCGAGAAGTTCATCATATAATTTACAAGAACGATTGCCTTCTTGGTTGTACCATTTCAGTGGTCGGCCGTAATCCTCCTCAATTTGAGAGCGATGACTTTTCAGCGAATCATAGATCATTTGGTTCCTTCCTGCATTCCCGGTATCGATATAGATTTCTATACGGGCTTGATCGTAGTTCGCCACGCAAGATAGCTGGACACCAGGGCAACTCGTAGAGCCAGACATATAATTGTTTTTGGTCGGGGAGACATAATTGAAAGTGCCTGTCTCGGTACGAATTGCTGGAAGGACCTGCGACCAGTACTCTCTACGTACCTTATGCCGCAGACTAGATTCCTCATCGTTGCATTTCTTTTCGTTGAGGAAAAACACCAAGTCAGATGGGTCTTGATCGTAATGCTCAAACAGCCGTCTCAGCATATTCAGCTTGTGTTGCGTGGAGGTCCCGGTATTAACATAGATACCTTCAACGACCAGTGCAGATGCCTCAAACCCATCTCCTGTCCTAAAGAATTGGCTGGCCAGATCGACGCTATCATCGGCGCCGGCAAGATAATTCAGATACGCCGTATCGATATTGTGGAGTTCCTTCAGCATCTGGACATACATATCAACCCAAGTTGTGGCTTCATGTTCAATTCCACGAAAACGATACTTCATCAGTTGACGCCCAGTCAAGGAGGCATCATCATCTAGCGCAATTTCGTCATACTGCTTCTGCGGTGGAACATAAGTAGTATCCTTATTTGGCCAAAGGGCAATGCACTGATTTACCAGCATACTGCTCCGCTGCTCCAGTTCTGGAAGGCCCCAATGATCGGCTTTGGCGATTTGTTGGGTCATTTTCAGTCCGCTCTGCAGATAGCCGTCTTTCATTGTTTTCTTTATCTTGGAAGGAGGCATTGCTGTACCTGATATTGTAAGAGGAGGCTGCCAGGGTCAGGTTTGCGAGCCGGTGGAGCCATTGGCCGTGGATATTTTCAGCATCGTCACCGAGCTCGCTGGCCCAAGCAGGAGTTAGATGCTGGGGCATGATGTGCTCAATGGTGTACTCACCACTGTCCAGACGATTATAGATCTCTTTGTACCCGAGCTATCTCCATTCTCTATGCGCTCGAAGATGTACGCCTTATATCTGGCCGGCATTGTGTAGATATTCTTGTTTTTGAGACCTTCAGCAAAATCTTCGTCTGTTGGGAAGGCTGCCTTCTCCTTCTTGTTTCCAAAAAACATACCGCAGTTTCTCAATGAAATCATCATAGGTACCATCGAGACGCTTGATGTCATTGCAGAGCGTAAGGAATACTTTGCTCTGGGTGTTGGATGGCAAATCGCAGATGAGGCGGCGAAGTAGATAGGACTCCACAATGCGGCAGACCTCACCCACATCCTCTAAGGTAAGCACATCCTCCTCCTGTAGTCGGAAGACTTCCATTAGAAACGGCCTGCAAACACTGCTTTCGAAACGGTTCAGCTGATATAGCGAAGCCCGGAGTTTAATTGGAAAGTTCGGATTCCCAACCCGGATCTTGTTATACCTCTTCGCATAGTCCCGGAGTTCTTTAAGAACATCCTCTATCTGGCCGCGCTTTTCAACATAATCCTTGAACTCCTGGTAGATCTCCTTCATTGCGGTCAGACGTCGCTCCTTAATCCCCAGATAGTCACGGATGAACGGACTCACGTCGTAAGAGTTCGTCTGTTTGTCGTAGCCAGCGTTTTTTCAATGGGGCACCAGTAGTCATCATAGAACTGCTCCTGCTCCTCCATAGATCGTCGCATAAGAACAAAGTTCCGGATTTTGTCGCCCTCATTCAGATCAAGGCCGGTCGAATTGAGGCTCTCAAACACTAGTTGTGGATCGTCGTCGGGTGGTGTTAGCGTGATGTCGATGATCTGGAGCTTCTCTACCGCCGTAAACAATTGGTCTACGCTGATGTCCTCACGCTGGATCTGATTATAGAAGAATAGGTAATTCTGTGTGATACGGGAGCTGAAATTGTACTCAGACGGATCGCCCCAGAGCCTGTCATAAGCGTCCTGATCTCCTTTGATGGGCTTTAGCTTCATCTTCCTCTGCTTAGGATTGATTTCATCAACGAGATATTTCTTCGTGATGACGTCATACAGGTTTGGATCATTAGGGGTAACGAGTCCATCCTTGATCAGATTAGCAATCGCCAAGAGGAGAAGCGAAACTGTGGTAATCCGCTGCTGGCCATCGATAACCAGATAGTCTGAACTGCTGCCCATAGGATCACTGACGGAGACTATACCACCGAAGAAATGCCACCGTTTGTTATCTCGGATCGTCTTTACAAGGTCGGAGTAGAGTTTCTTGCAATGTTCTTCCTTCCAGTCGTAATTTCTCTGATAGACAGGTATTACGAGCTTGTCCGCATTCTTCAGAAAATGTGTCAGTAGCTTTCCTTGACCATTCACGCTGACTCCTCCAAATTTTTCTCTCTAAACCCATTTCAAGTTGTGCATTGCCATGGATCAGTACGTCTTATACCCATATTATCCATTCCGAAGTTCCCGATACAGTTCCTTTGCCAAGGCGACCATGATGGCTTTATACTTGGCGGTATCCTCAAATAGCTTCGTATAGGTTTCCGTGCTCTCGATATAGGAGGCCTGGGCAGTCTGGTCGAAAATCTTGGGGAACACATTTTTTCGAAGATCTGCTGTCCATCCACTTTAGCTGCTTTGCGAAGCTTTTTATCCGCCAGTAGTTTCTCACGCAAAGTCCCAATCAAGACTCTGTCTGCTTCAGTAAAATCGCCTTTATAGGTCTCATTGATTCGATCAATGACCTCGTCCAGCGGGTCTTTCTTGGCGTTCATGTTGACCGCCTTCTTCGTCTTCGCGGGCTCCAGGGCCGTTGCCTTATCTTCCAGTGTGATTGCTCCCTCAAAGGTTTTTTCCAGACGGTAGTACTCCAACTTCACCCGGTTCTCCAGGTCCCAGGGGTGGAAGGCTCTGCAGGGATCAGTTTGGAGAGATAGGAACAGAAGAGAAACTCCTTATGAAGGTCCTTATCGAACATCCGCACGATCTGAGAGATGTAGTTATACCACTTCACAAACGCTCGGATTAGGCGGCGGGAACTGGTAGCGGTCCTCCTTGCTCAGTTGATTGTAAGCCTTGGCCACCGGGAGCAGAGCGTTGGAGATCTTCGCCTGGACGGAGGTGGCCTTTTCGCATCTGGAGCGAAGTAGATTTTGCTGACCACCTCAATATCACTTTCGTTATACAGTTTGAATTCCCGGAGCTGCTTCTGAGTCTTGTAAATCAGGTCAACATTGATTTCCTCGGTGAGGCTAGTCTCCTGGTAGTATGGCTGGAAGGCCTCCAGAATTTCTTCCTTGGTATTCACAAAGTCCAGAATGTAGGTATCTTCTTTTTCCAGGATAAGTACGGTTCAGACGGCTCAAAGTCTGGACTGCTTCACATCTCGTAACTTCTTGTCCACAATCATGGTGTGGAGCAACGGCTCATCAAAGCCAGTCTGGTACTTCTCCGCCACGATCAGCACATCGCCCTCGTCGTGGAAGACCTGCTTGGTCTGGGCCTCGCTGACGCGGTTTCCTCCCGGTCTCGGTTCATGCCGCTTTCAGTGTACTCTGTGCCGTTCTCCTCGTCTGGGTCCCTGATACCTCCAGAGAAGGCAATCAGGATCTCTACATCGTCGTAGTGATTTGCCTCCAGATATGCCTTGATCTCGTGGTAGTAGCGCACCGCCGCCAGACGTGAGGCCGTAACCACCATCATTTTACCCTTTCCGCCGATTTTGTGCTTGTAATGTCCCTGAAAGTCTCCACAATGATGGCGGCCTTCTGCTGCAGGTTGTGGGGGTGAAGCTCCTCAAACGCCGGATAGTCTTGATGGCCTTGATAGTGGGGACCTCCGGATTGTCCGGGGTGTTCTTGGCGATTTGAAAGCAGGTCTTATAGGTGGTATAGTTCTCCAGCACATCCAAAATGAAGTGCTCCTCAATGGCCTGTCGCATGGAGTAGATATGAAAAGGGGTGGAAAGAGCCATCCGTATACTCATCCCCGAACATTTCCAGGGTCTTGTTCTTTGGCGTGGCAGTAAAGGCAAAAAACTCAGGTTCTTGTGCTTGCCGTGGAGACCATCTCTCGCACCAGCTTGTCCTCCGCATCCTCCAGTTCGTCCTCGGCCTTACCTCCAGCTCCGCATATTCTTTGAGTGCATCATGGGTATCCGCCAGGGCAATTTTCAACTTCATGGCGCTCTGGCCAGTCTGGCTGCTGTGGGGCCTCGTCCACGATGACGGCAAAAGCCTTGCCGGATGTGTCGTCTATCTGTTCATAGATCACGGGAACTTCGCAGAGTGGTGACGATGATCCGCTTGCCGTCGTTCAAAGCGTCCCTGCAGATCTTTGGCGGACTTCTTCTTGTCGATGGTCACTACAGAACCCAGGGTGTGGTCGAAGCCAGAGATAGTCTCTTGGAGCTGGGCGTCCAGCACCGTGCGGTCTGTGACGATGACCACGGAGTTGAAGATGGGCTTGTTGTCATCGTCATGGAGGCTGGCCAGACGGTAGGTCCAGGCGATAGAGTTGGACTTCCCGGAACCGGCGCTGTGCTGCACCAGATAGTTTTTGCCGGGGCCGTTGGTTCTGACATCCTGGATCAGCCGACGCACCACATCCATCTGGTGATACCGGGGGAAGATGACTGCCTTTTAGTGATTTCCCTTTTGTGCGCCATCTTTCTGAGGTGCCTTCTCTTTCTTCACTTGGAGGTTGACGAACTTTTTGGATGATGTCCAAAAGTTGTCTTTTCGCAATACGTCCTTCCAGAGGTAGGAGGTCACGTAGTCTCCATCCGGTGAAGGCGGATTCCCGGCTCCGTCCCTGCCGGGGCCGTTACTGCCCTGGTTAAAGGGGAGGAAGTAGGTCTTATTTCATCCAGCTTGGTGGTCATCACCGCCTCATAGAGATCCACGGCGAAGAACACCAGGACGCGGTGGTTCAGCCGGAACGCTGGTTCCTTTGGGGTCCCGGTCAAACATCCACTGCCGCTTGGCATTGTCCACGCTTTGGCCGGTGAGCTGGTTCTTAAGCTCGATGGCTACGAACGGATACCGTTGACTGCCAACATCATATCTACGCTGTTGTTGTTCTGCCCGGAGTAGTGCCACTGGCGGATACACTGGCAGATGTTTTGACCGTAGTGTTTGACAGCCACATCGTTGAGAGTGGACTCCGGCTTAAAGTAGCACACCCGGAACTCAATCCCCCGGTGCTTGAACCCGTGGCGCAGGACACTTATCAGTCCATCGTTCTCCACGGCGTTCTCAAAAGCCTTGTAGAACTTCTTCTCCGGATCGGAATTGCACTGTTTCTCGAAACGTTGCCACTGGATGGCTGTGTGGCCTGGACAAAGCCCACCAGGGTAGCTAAGTCCAGGGCCATACCGGAGTCCATGGAAGCCCGATAGCCCGCGTCTGACGCCTTCTGCCAACCACCGACAGGAGAGATCAGGAAGGACTCGATATCTTGTTCAAACTGTCTTTCGTTATCGGGCATGTCGTATCCTCCTTACGCTTCTTTCTGCAATGTGTGAACTCCAGAACCTTTGGGCACAAACCGATGTTCTCTCATTTTGAATAGAGTGTCCTGCCAAGTAGAATACTGAGGATTTGCCTTATTAGGAGTCCAATTCTGTAACGACCTCGCCAATTATCTCTTTGTCAGTAGGATGGGATACCCCATCAATAATAAAGTCATTCCATGCAGCGAGCAAGGTCGCTACACGTTCAGCCTGAGAGGTTTTCATTGGCCTCAAAAATCCACTATTTTTTCGAGTTTCAGATCAATTTCAGAAAAAGTATCCATATACTCCCGCAAGCCCTCTTCGAATTGTTTTCCCTTTTGGTAGGAGACAGGCGATCCTTTCAGAACCGTGTACCAGCCTTTTGCGTTAATGATTTCTTCTATGTTTGGGAGATCTGGATCGTATGGGCCATGTTCGTATCGAATGAATTGAGTGTGAAATGGCATATTTAGCAAACACTCTGCGGCAAACATACATTTCTGCAACTGAATTCGTCCCCGGACACCAGTACCAAGCAAGTCCAACACCCTGAGCATAAGCAGAGCCTTTCTGTACCGCATTATCTCAGGGGAAAGAATAGCAATCGTCATTTGATTGGTATCTTCTACTCTCCTTTTTCCAGTCACAACCTCATAAATGAGGGACTTTTTTGTAGATTTCCAAGTCAGCAATAAGAGATTCTTTTTTGCGATTAGTTCATCAATATGCAAACACTCTTTATCAAGATATTCTGCAATCATGCATTGCTCTTGGTATGGGCACTCGATTGCATAATATGCCATTAGTTTTGTTAAAGTTGTTCTTGGCATTGCTGAACCAGCCATGGATTTTCTGATTTGGAATTGAAGAACCTCAGATTCAATTAACCACATTAAATATTCGCTTAAAACATTGTCTTTCGGGGTAAGCATCGCAACAGAAGACAAAAGAACACATGGCATATCATCAGTCATCATTCCCACACGGCCTGTTGTTGCTCCGTCTTTAACCAGTAATACATCCCCAGATTGAGGCTGACACCCTGTCTTAACCAAGTTTTGAAAATTTTCTTCTGAAACAGTGCGACATTGAGAATAATCAATTCCTTTTCCATGGACATCTCGGGCTGTCACATAAGGAAATCCATCCACTGTTGTTTCCGGCGAAAAGTGGCTACCATCTTTAATCCTCTGGCAGATACGCTTTAGAGAGGTGATTCTCCAATGTGCAGGAATAGAACCGATAAATTCTACGCCGCTGTCCTTCATCTCCACATTCGGGTCCAGGCCCTTGGTGACAGCCCCGTAGATAATGGATGCCTTCCACTGCCTATAGTCCTCAATGCTGGCCTTGGCTTGGGTGATGATCTCGTCGATCTTGGCGCATTGGGCGTCCAGGTAGGAGGCGATGGCGATTGGATTTCGTATGGAGGTACTGGGACATAGAAATTTAAGAATATTTCTGCTGGGGAGTCGCCATCTCCCAAAGCCTGAAACCCCTTGCCCTAAGCCGTAGAAGATTCTTTGTTGATAGCAAGTTTGAAATACATATCGGTAAAAACCCGGATAATATTTTTCGGGATTAGACGATTGAAATACACGGTAGTCAGGACTGGTTACACCATTCATACAAGAAATATCAACCCATCCGGTGAGTAAATCCATGTGATTCATTATAAAGTCACCTGAATCAACAAGTTGATACTTAGAATAATCCAGTGAAAATTGTCCTTTTTCGCTCATGTCTTTGGGCTTGATCCCTCTTTGTGTAACAGACAACACTGTATGTCCGAGTTCACCTGCAATCACTTTTTAATCCTAAATGCATACTTTACCCGAATGGTACACCAATTGTTTGGAATTTTTTCCCAGCCATTCAATCCCGCTTTCTTTCATCTCCGTATAGCCCTTTGCCGGGGTCATCTCACTCACCTTCCTTCCCAAACAAGTCGTGGAGCTTCTGCATCAGGGCACGCTCATGCTCCTCGATACGCTTGGCAATCTGGTCGGCGGGCTCAATCTCTTTGTACTCGTAGAAAGTGCGGGTGAAAGGAATCTCATAGCCAACCTTAGTCTTGCTCTTGTCGATCCAGGCATCCGGGTTATAGGGCAGGACTTCATGTGCAAAAGTATGCATCGATGTCCTCGTCCAGCGGCACATTCTCCGTGTCCCGCTTTTTGGGGTCGGCCACAGGCTTGCCCTTTTCAGGACCTTCTTCCCGTCCTCATCCAGCAGGGGGCTTTTCCACGGTGATCTTGTTATAGCCCAGGGCTACACTGTCCAGCACCCGGCTCTTGCAGACGAGTTTTGCCCCGGACTCCAGCTCCCGCTCACATGTCTGGTCCCGGTACTCCCCTGTAGGCCCTGACAATCAACTCCCGGCAGGCCTCGGTGATGTCCACTCGCTTGTTGCCGATGGGCTTCCGGCGAGACTCATAGCACTTGCTGGCATCAATGAGCTGGACCTCCCGATATGCTCCGAAGGCTTGTCCTGGTGATGATCCAGATGTAGGTGGCGATGCCGGTGTTGTAGAAGCTGTCGTTGGGGAGTTGCACGATGGCGTCCAGCCAGTCGTTTTCGATCAGATACCGGCGGATCTCCGACTGGCCGGAACTGGCATCCCCGGTGAACAGAGAGGAGCCGTTCTGGATGATGGCCATGCGGCCCTCTGGCTTCAGTTTGGACAGACCGTTGAGCAGGAACAGCATCTGCCCGTCGCTTTTTGCTGGGAGGCCGGGGACCGAAGCGACCAGCGGAACCCTTCTTATGTTCTGCCTCCACCGCCGTGGCCTCCCGCTTCCAGTCAATTCCGAAGGGAGGGTTGGAAATACAGTAATCGAACTGATAGCCGTCGAACTTATCATCGTCCAGGGTGTCACCGAACTGCATATTGTCCGGGTCGCCCCCACGGATCAGCATGTCAGCCTTGGCGATTCCAAAGGTGAAGGGGTTCAACTCCTGGCCAAAACAGGTGACATCTGCATCGGCATCCAGTTGCTTCAGCCGCTCTTCCATGCAGGTGAGCATCTGGCTGGTGCCCATGGTCATGTCGTAGACCGTCTTTGTAATGCTCTCCCCGTGGAAGGTGTTCTGATCTCCCGTCACCAGCAGGTCGCACATCAGGTAGATGATATCCCGGCTGGTGAAGTGTGCTCCGGCCTCCTCGTTGTAGGACTCGGAAAACCGCTGAACCAGGTTCTCAAAAATATAGCCCATATCAACGGCACTGATCTTTTCCGGCTTCATATCCGCCTTGTCAGAGCAGAAGTCCACGATAACCTGATAGAGCAGTCCGGCCTCCTCCATGCGGTCGATCTGGGCGTTGAAGTTCATGCGTGCGAGGATGTCCTGCACATTGTCGGAGAAGCCATTGAGATAAGCGCGGAAGTTATCGTTGATGTTCTCTGGGTCTGCCCGCAGAGTCTCGAAGGTGAACGGGCTGGTATTGTAAAACTGGTATCCAGCAGCGGTCCGCAGGAAGCCCTCTTTGACTGCAAGGTGCTCTACCTTCTTACAGGTATCCAGTACCGCTTGATGGGTTGGCAGCAGGCAGTCGTGGAACCGCTTGACCACCACCATGGGCAGGATCACCAAGCCGTACTCATGGGGTTTGAATGCACCAAAGAGGGTGTTTGCCACATTCCAAATGAGAGTGGCCTTCTCCTGGATATTCCGCCCACAGAGGCCAACTGTTCATTTGCGGTCATAATATCGCCCTTTCTGTTTGTGGCATACATCCTTACTTTTAGTTACTTTATAATACGATATAATATGGGATTAGTCAAAATCGCTTTGTGCCAATCCATGCCTTTAACCCATCACGAATTGCCGTCTAGGCAAAGAGACTCGTTCAAGCCACTGTTACCTGATGTTGTTAGCTTTCTTCGAAATCCATGGCATGTTCAGTCTTCGCCTCGAGATGACTTTGCGCAATTGCGAATATTATATCATCATTTAGACTTTATGCGCATTGTGCTTCTGATATTATTTCATGGATTACACCGCTTGCAGGGAACATATGCACGTTCAATTAGATCCTCGCGTGAGCCGTAATAGTCCTCACGGTTGGAATCCTTGATATCGTCCGCACTGGCGCAAGATGGCAGGTGGAACTTCTTCGTGTTGTTGTTCAAAACATAGTGTGCCTCAGCGGTTGATGTTCCGGCTTGGGTATCGGAAGAGGGTTCATGGGCAACCGATGGTTCTGAAGTGGAAGCAGCTCCGTCTAGCGTGCTGTCTCCCGTTGCATAGTTGATCGTCACCCCCGGCTGCACATTGTAGGCAAAGATACAAAAAGCAGATGCCATCACCATCATCCTCAACGGAGTAACCTTCCATCAGGACTCCAGCAGCCAGTAGGTTGTCCCCTTCAAAGACGGGCGTGACGCGGTAGAGAACATGGTTGTTCGTTTCCTGAACATAGTCGGCAACCATATTCTCGAAAGGTAGCATTCCATCAATGTTCAAATATCTGGTGCCAGTGATCAAGTTCCTCTCATTCGCATTCTCTCCCGAGAGTTGGAAGCCGATCAAGTGACAGCGATTGTAGAGGTAATTCCGTCAACAACACCATTATACCGCACAGTGTGCCAGCCGGAAGGCTTGACCGATCCAATAGATCCGCGTTCCTCGGTAGGCATCAGATCCCTGCCCTATGCAGGCATATGCGGTGCCGCACCGGCTGAGCGAGTCGAGAGCGCTATATAGCTCAAAAGAAGTTGTTGTCAGTTCAGAAGATGTGAAATAAGGAATATTTCCATTGACTGCAACATAAGCCGATCCACTATAAGGCTCAACATCGGAAAGTGAAAAACTGGTGGCAGCAGTACTTTCACTTGGAAGAGTCGAGGAAACTGGTTGGTCAATCTCTTGGCCGGTCATGCTACCCTGTCCATTCGGCCCCGACGGCTTCTCAGCCTCTACGCCGGAGTCATCTGTGTCGGCAGATGACTGCTCTACACGATCAGTAGATTGCGGACTTTCCACAATTCCAGAGGAAACACTGGATGGAGAATCATCCGGGTAATTGGAAGAGTTGCCTTCGTCCGTCGAACAACCAACTAAGAGGGAAAGGACAAGAGCTGCCAGCAGGAAAATGGATGTAACTTTCTGTTTCACCGTTCAAATACCTCCATAGTGATTCTTTTCGTGTGAGTATCCGGTAAAGTTGCTTGACAGAGCAAGATGCCATGTTCCTTCATGCAGCTTCAAATCAAAAATACCGATCGGCTGGGTAGGTTCGGTTCCACTTGAAAATAATCAGTTTTTCAATGCGTTTCTCGACCGGAGCCAATGCGGCATCTTCGACAAAGCAGAAGTCCCCATTGCCGGCATCTCGCAAGAAAGTATCCGAAACAGCCAGATCAGGAGGATTGAGGTCAGAAAATAATCTAGCGGAATAGTGGCTCATGTGTAAAATCGAGTGCTTCGTCAATCTTAAGATCTGCGCACACAAGCTCTTATCCCGACTCTGCCGACGGTGATTGAACATCATGCCGCCTTTATCGTCCAAACAGACTATTACAATCTTCGGATTCCCCCTTCAGGTCGCACCCCGTACTCTTTCTCCAGAGTGTCATTGCCTGGACTTGAGAGTATAATTGCAGGTTACCTGTTAAATAATACGGACAGCTATTTTACTAACAACAGTGGATTAACTGCCCTTTGGGCACACCGCACTTCATTATCCACGAGAATGCTCACGCTGTATTCGCCCGTCACTAACCAGATTTTACCATTCGCATTTGTGCCGTATGCCTTCATTTGCACGCCAAAGGTTGACCAGTATCACGGACAATATTTGCCACCATTGTACCGTAGAATAGATGCGGTTGCAACCAATACTGGTCAATGGTGGACGCGCAGATGGAGCAAAAAATCCGTCGTGACCGCAACATGGGCTCTAACCTCAGGCGGCTGCGGGATCAGTATGGCATCTCCCAGGAGAAACTCTGTGCCGAATTACAGCGAAGAGGCTGCGACATCGGGCGAACTGCCTATGCCAAATATGAGTCAGGGGAGTTGAATATCCGGGCGAGTGTGTTGATTGAATTGCGTAAAATTTACAGTTGCTCTTATGATGATTTCTTCGCTGGCTTGGATAGGAACATAGAATAGCAGTCTCATGCGTTTGATTTGCTTTTGCTAAAAAATGAAGTCATCCGCAAGCATAGATATAGACTATTCTCTGTATTAAGTTCTCCAATAGAGTGGGATCTTCTGGGGGGACCATAATGAACCCACCCTCGGTCCATCGTCAGGGCATATAAACCCCTTGGCGGCAAATTATTTAAGAGAAAGTGGTTTGTATCAGAATATGGTACAAACCACTTTTTCGCTTTAGCGCACAGTATATAGATTTGAGGTATGGCTGCCATTTGCGCGGTATCTTGGGTTCTTGAGTAGGAAGCCTTTGCGTTCCAACTCGTTGATTGCTCTCTTCACAGTGCTGCGTGATAAGCCAAGATCTGAGGCGATTGTCTTAATTCCTGGCCAACAGGTGCCTGATGCATTTGGCCCGATCCCGGAGGTAAATGTAAACGGTTTTGCACCGATGAGGCAATTCAGTATCAGCATAGATCGATTCAAAATAGCCCACCATGTTCACCTCCAATTATGTTCTCAGACTTGTATCGTCGGAAGCGGGAGCATGAGCATCTTCCTCTGCAGCTTTTTGACTTCCGTTTTGCTGTGGTGCTGCATCTGCCTTTTCCGATGCTGTATTTTTCAAGGCATGACATAGAATGCTTTCCTCCAGCTCCTTTCGCCCCGCGTAGTGGACTTGCATATTTTCATGTACCGGCACAGTGTATCCCTCTTTTTCGAAAGTAATGCCCCATTCTAGGAAGAGTCGGAGTCGGGTCTGCATTGGATGGCAACCAGTTTTCATAACAACGAAGTGCCCCTTTGGGAATTGATTTTAACTCGTCTGGCGTCATCAAGGGCCGCTCTACCATCTGCAGGGATTGACTGGGATCATTCTTGCTTTGGCTCACCTGAGCCAGACTGCACCGTGCGAGTTCCAAGGTTCCTGGACAACACTTCTGCTGTCTGGCTGCCAGGTGCAAAGCCTCCGAAGATTGTATCCTGACAGTTATCCTGAATGATCTCGCTGCCCTCCTTGCCGTAGTTTTTTCAAGCTGAGCCAACGATTGGATGATCGGCACCAGGGTCAACCGCCTGGAGCGCCCGGCGGAGAATAGGGGCAATATATCAAAGGGCGGCATGGTACCAAGCTCATCACAGAACAACACCACACGGTTTTTAGTTTTCCGCCGTTCTCATCGGCAACAGCAAATAGTTCTCGGCTCAGATTCTGAATCATCAGTCCGGCCATGAAGTTTTTGGTCGTGTCTTCTTCCGGTAGGATCAGGAAGATAGCGCATTTCTGGCTGGCGAATGTCTCCGCGTCAATGGCGCTGTCAAAGCAGATGACCTGCTCCAATTCACTGTCGAGAAACGCATTCAGTCGGGACAAGACCGTGGACATGACAGACGCCATAGCCTGGTCCGAGGTGTTGAGTGCGGCCCCGCAAACCATTTCGCTTTGTGATTATCGGGGAGTTTCCCCATTAGCTGCTGGAAGTAGTTTTTTGCCTTGGACCAGGGGGACTCCAGCAGATCCTGAATCAGTTTGAACACCGATACGATATGCCTTCTCTCACTTGAATCTTCTTTTGTTGGTGGAAGATATTCTGCTAACAAAAGTACCACAGCAGTAAGCAATCCTTCTGCTGCATCATAGAAAAATACATTTTGTCCATAAGAGGAAGCGTCGCCATCTGGATTAACTATGGTCTTGGCGAGAATTTTGGCATACTTTTCGGCCTTGGCTCTGGCAGCCAGATTGCTGGGATCTTCCTGAGCCAAATCCATATAACGGTTGATCAACGTCAGAAGATTATTACCATCTGATCTGGTCGGATTGCGAAGGTCGATCACGGAAATCTTATAACCGTAATACTTGCTGGCAATAGCACCGTAGTTCCTCGCCAAGTCGCCCTTGGTGTCCAGCGCCAAGAAACTCATACCACAGGCGCAGGCATATTCCAGATTGGGGTACAGGAAAAAGGCAGTCTTGCCAACACCGGATGCACCAATCATCAGGAAGTGAACATCGTCGCAGTCTACAAGAGCTTTCAGCCCACCATGTTTGGAATGCTTTTGGCTTTGACAGACGCGCGTCCGATGCACCCTAAGACGATCCCCCTGTGCCTCTGGCCGATTCTTGCCACGACGCCATTCATCGACTTGGAAAGGCACATGCTTATAAGTCTGACGGATCTCTTTTGGGGTAGCCCATCGTGCGGTACCATGCTGGCCGTCACCAACGGTTTTGGATTTGATACGGTTTAGGGAATATCGCTGAGTGAATATGGAGGCAATGATCAACACCAGCAGCATTCCGCCGCACAATACAATCAGTCCCCATGCTTGTTCAGTCATTGCGTCACCCCGTTTCCAGAAAAGGGACCTGTGCGTCCTCCAGAACACACAGGTCATCATTCCAGTCTTTGTTTTGGGGGAGCCAGGCGATCCGAGGCGATCCCAAACTGTTCGGCAATCTGTTCAGCCATACGAAGGCTTGCCGCCTGACCTGCCGCATCATTGTCCAGACATAAGAACACCTCCTGTGCGTGGTGCATACGGGAAAGCATTGACATTACAGGGATTGTAGATGTTCCGCAACAGGCCACATAGTTATGAGATTTCCAATCTTCTGGATACATGGTGATGAAGGAGAGCATATCGATGGGTGCCTCGAACACATAGAGCTTTCCGTCAGTGCCAAGGTGATGAAAACTATATTTGGGATCGCTGCCCTCCACATTCTGCCGGAAGGACTTTCCAAAACTGTTGGCACTGCGTTTGTGCGCGTGGCGTGGAATGCCCTGTTCATCCGTCCCCACAAAGACGCAGTTGTGATATTTGCTGTCCTCAAAGAGTGTCTTTGCCTTCGCAAAATAGGCAATCACATCACGGTCAATGTGCCGGTGCTTCATCAGGTAGGCAAAAAATGCGCCGCATATTGGTATTCGCTTCAGGAAGTTCAAACGGTTTTGTGGTGACTTCTCCCGCTCAGCAGCAGATGGGTATATTGTACCCTGTTCACCACCCAGAAGTGCTTTGACGGCTTCTGGGTAACTGTAATTATAAAACCACCGGACAAAGCTGATCGCATTTCCACCCTGACGGCTGTCGTGATCGAACCATTCACAGCCACGGATGGTCACGCTGTGATCTCTATCGAGCCTCTTATCCCGTCCAGAAGGAAGGAGTTTTTCTCCTCTCTGGCGTAGGAATTCTTCCAGATCCACTTCAGCTGCTCGCTGTTTCTGCTCATCAGTGAAATGAATATACTGAGCCATAGTACCTCCTTTCCCTTACATCGATGGCCCATTTTGCCATCCCTGCTCCTCATGATCATCCGCTTTATGCCCAAGGGCTAGTCGCTTGGCCATCAGCTTTTCCTGCGCTTGGAATCAATTCGAAGGCCCAACGGACTAGTAGGTGCCATTGCATTGTCACGGAAAATCTGGCCCATGTGATAGAGGAGACGAGTTACCGCAGCGATTACTGCTGGGTTGTGGTTGTTCACTGCCGGTGACTTAATTGGCTGTTGGGCGCTATCCGTTTTTGGTGGTGTCTCGGTCGAATCAATTTCTCCTGATTCTTCGTTCGCATTTGGGTTGGTGGAGTCCATCTCTTCCTGTTCCAATTCCAGACGTAGACAATCAGCCTCGCGGATAATGGAGTTCTTGATTGCCTTGAATTCCTTTTTGCTTTGAGAGAGGATTATGGACACGTGGTTTGTCCTTGTAGTAACCCTCCAATTTATCACGCAGATCATTCCAGACCTGATAGCACGCTGCCACATCTGGCTGCAGTGCCAGCTCATCAGTAATAGCATCTACTAGTTCTTTCAACTTTTTTTTAGGCAGGTATCCATACTGCTTTTTCCCTTTGACACTGCTCAGGGCATTGGCCAGTTCCACCATCTTTCTGGCAATCGAATCATTATCCAGCGAGGAATTGGATTCCATGTGCGCAATCAGTTCCGCCATAGCGGAGCGGGACTGTTTTACCAGGTCCTGATAAGCCAGATCTTTTTGACATAGATGTTGTGCATCTCATCCTGGAAGATAGTGTTGGTCAGCGCAGAGCGCATGGCTGTGATTCCGGTCTTGTTCAGATACCCGTGTTTCTCATCTGCAGACCACACCATCATGTGTACATGGGTGGTACCCTTCATCGTGGAAGGCTGCACACCACCGGAAGTCATCCACCGGGATCTTCATGGCCTGCGCCAAACGTGTCCGGTGCTGTAGGAGGAGGGTGCGCCAGTTTTCAGCACTATCGTATCCAAGAGCAGACGCATCTTCTCGGCGCAGAGAAAGGATGACCGTCCAGACAGGGCCATGGTGTTCCGCGACCTCTGCCATCATATCCTGGAGCGACACATCCTGCGTGTCACTGAACAGGCCATGGTCACCGCGCTTTTCTACACGGGGACGGGTAGCGATGTATTTGAGGTAGCCATCGCCAGCTTCCATGGTGTGGACATTGGCATCCAGTGCCATAGTGATCAATTCAGAGGCGTTGCCAAAGGTGGGAGAGGCGCAGTAATCACTGTACTCGAATAGTTCTTTGGTATCTGGATAATCCTTGAGCAGTCTTTCGATGAGTTCTTTCTGAGGCTGTGTGACAGGACCCCGGCCATGAAGTTTCTCAACACCTTCTCTTGTGGCAATGTACCGCATGTACTTTGCTGCACTGCCATTGCAGATGTACCCACACTTCTGCACCAGCTTTGGCATGGCTTACAACCTCTTTTGGAACCGGAAGATCTCCTTGAAGCTGATCATGCCATGGGTGCGCATCACATCCTGGACACACCGGCCACGCAGCTGTTCCAACTCATTGAGTGTTGCATCTGTATCGTGTGCCATGAGGTGCATCATCATGGACATCTCCACCGACATTTTGAACAGCAGCTTGCCGAGCCGATCTCCCAGCGCGCCTAACGAGCCTTCCAATGTAGCTGACAGTGTGACTGGTAGATACGAGCCGTCCTGCTCCGCTTCAAGGTATCCGGTATAGAATTGAATGGCTTTTCAATAAATTCGCTTTGACTCTGAGAGTTGTCAAGCTGATAGGAGCGCTCCACCAGTTCTTTTGTTTTCGGTGTCAGCCAGAAAGCAAATTTTTTCTTTGTGTTACTCATGACGTAGTTCACCTCACACTCTAATGAGTCTCCGGCCAATACGAAACGCTTCCAGGTCATCGATGATGAAAAGGTCGCTGCGCCAATGGCCGGGCCATACCGCAAAGAGTTTGCTGATACCCGACTGGGCGTGTACGTATCCTTCGATCTTGTCATGATATGTGGTGAGCTGTTTGATCTCGCCAGTGGCAAACAACTCGATATAGCAGATTCGATTGCTGTCGTAAGGAAAGCCGTCTGTCTCCTTTGCGCTTCTCATCTTTGGTACCTTCTTTCTAATCAAATTTGCGCTGGGTACGTCTTCGTCCCCGGAAGAAAGCCTGATACGGCGGGGCTTACGGGGATTCACGACCCCGTAGGCGTGATTTTTTGCTTTCACGACCCCGGTGGGAAAAGCCTGAAACTGCCCGCACTGCGGGCAGAAGTGAGAGAGCCGGGGCGTTCACGACCCCGGCTCTTTCTGCCTGCTTTTTTTCGTCCCCGTCCCCTGGTGGAAAAAGCCCTCAAACGGGGGGCTAACCTCCCGATTAGGGTAGGTGGTCTACCCCAACCCATAGGAGGGCACACGGGGGCCTCACAGCGGCCAACACGGGGCGATTATGAGTGGTTCGGCGTTTGGCTCATATGCATCGCTGTCAAACCCTTGTTTCCGGCGCGTGATGGGATCCAGATCCCATTACATGGTCTGGCCGTCCGGGAATGAGGAAGAGCACATCTCTTCGTCAAGATACTGTGCGCGATAATCATCCAGACTCATTCCCGTCTGCTCCATGCAGTAGTCATTCATTTTGGCGCGTAGGATTGAGCGATCCTCTTCGGTCAGGGGGTAGCGGTAGGTTTCCTCAGAACCATCTCCACAGACCTGGATCACAGTGAGTGCGTCACACACTTCACCAACATCCAAATCAAAATCCGCATAGACATTGAGATAGTCATCATTGGCATCAGTAGCCACATTGGTTCCGGAACACAGCGTCAGGATCGAATGTGACTGGCACATAGAAATTCAGCAGACTTCCGCACTCGCTCATGTCATCCTGGAAAGAAATCTCGTTCATAGAAAGCCGCCTGGATCCGGTCAGCACCATAGCCTCTGCGCTTGGTGTGAGTTCCTTTCCATCGAGTTTGTCCAGCAGTCTTTCCCACCTCTGATCTGCAGAGATGTTCTGTTTTCGGAATGCATGATAGGCTGCCACACTTACATCATGGATACGGTAGGTGTGCCAGCCGTCCATAGCATTGGCTGCGGAAAATATATCTCTGTCAAAGTCCATTTCGAATACTCCAGATACCTTTCCGGTATTCTGCAGCCGTTGGTCCAGGAGTTGATCGTACTCTGCCTGAGTGATTTCAATGCGGTCTTTGAGCACGGCTGCAAAGGAAGCTGGCTGAGGATTATCCTCAGCAGTGAGATATGTACGCAAGCGCTTTGCAGCGACGAGCAGTGTATCTGCTTTAGATGTTTTGAAATAAAGATCCTCTCCACCGCCGGTGATATGGTAGGCTGCCCAGGTGGTGTTGGCCATTTGTTCCGCCACCGCCTCGGCATGTTCAGCGTCAATGCGCTCCCGGATGGCTTGCTGCTCCTCGAACGGAACGCACTCAGAATATAGATCGATCAGCATCTCCTGCATTGCTTTTTCAATGTCACGCCCGTCCTGGGCAAGCCGATTCTCCAACGCTTGGTATTTGTACTCATGAAGCCAGAGCACGATCTCAACGGAGCCGCTCATTGGGACACCCCCTATTCCGCCGCTTGGCAGGCTTTTGCTTGCTGTAGGTGCTGGGTGCTGGACAACGGATATCTTTGTGGTGGCGAAGACTCAACAGCCGATTGGACGAACGAAGATCCTGGCTCAAAAAATCACACTTTTTCATCGTGTCTACCTCCCATGTCATAGCCGGTCGAAACATCTTGGCCAGGATTGTCCTGGTCAATGTTGTTATCCTGTGTCTGTGCAGTGCGCCCGCCTTTTTGCTGTACGCCTGGGGCGTGGGCGAACTGCAGGCTTGTTCTTACTGTCCAGATACTCCCGAGTATCCGCTGGCACATATTTTTCATAGAGCTCTTCCAGCAACCGCTGCAGTTCTTTCTCTGGTGTTCGCTTTTCCTTTGCGGACAAAAAATACCGGAGCGCATCCAAACGCTCCGGCTCCATCGTCACTTTCAATTCAATCTTGTCCATCCTGACCTCCTTACATTGAGTAGAACTCAATCCGCAGGGCGTCCTCTACCTCACCTGGTTGGAAGGTATCCGGCTTAGCAAACACTTCACCAAAGTGTTGTATCTGCTCGTGGGTAAGAGAACAAAGATCACCGGATTGAGTATCGCCAGCCAGAAAGAATGTGCCGACAATGATGTCGTTGCCCAAGCGCCGGTTTCCTTCCAGCCCCATCAATTTGCCGTCCTCATTGCAGACCAGGCAAACATCGCTCAGGGGGAGCACCTCGATGTAGCCACCCACCATTTTCTGCATAGCGTCCAAAGTGTTTGGCATGGTTACCGTTTCTGGTGATTTACCAGGTTCCACCTTCAAGACAGTAATCTCTTTTTCTTTCATCAAATCGCCTCCTTTAATTTGTGGGCAGGTAGGGCGTGGATTTACACGCTGACCATTGACACGCACTTCAAAGTGTAAATGCGGACCGGTTGATCGTCCCGTGGAGCCGGACAGAGATACGGTGTCACCCGCCTCCACGGTATCTCAACACTGACCAACAGTTTCGAATTGTGAGCATACAGTGTTACCATTCCATTGCCGTGGTCAATCATTACATAGTAGCCATAGCCACCAGCATTGTAGGTTGCCTTTGTAACGACTCCGGGCAGAGCTGCACGAACTGGTGTGCCTGTGGGCACAGCGATGTCGATACCGGTATGACCTTTTGTCTGGCCGGTAAAGGGATCGGATCTGTATCCAAACTCTGATGTGACTCTACTTTCCCAGCTGGAGCCCACTGGAGAACAAAATCCATCCGCACCGATAAACGGCACTTCGGCACCGGGTATCCAGCCCTCTGTTCCAGTAGCAGAACCGTAACGGACCAAGTTGTAGATACTGTCTGCGTTGTTTCGTTTGCTCCTCCGTAACTGTTTCTCCTAATGCCGTTTGAATGTTGGACCATATTGTGGCGATGTCTGTGATGGGAATTGCAACAGTGTAGGTTTCCTCCTCCGGTTCTCCTGTACTTTCGTCTTCGCTATCAGTTGAATCGAGCGGGCGGGTATGTTCCTCATAAGTGACAAAGCAATCAACAAATTGTTGGTGCGCTCGGCTGCTCGGTGACTCCGCGCCGAAATACAGAGCATAAAAAATGCCTTGACACGTATAGCGTCAAGACTTGCTCCGTCCTCTGTCATGCTATTGATTTCCGCAATTCGCTCATCCAACAATGTAAAGCTTGCCTGCATGTCTTCAATGTAGGCTCGGTATTCTGCAGGGATATCTGCTGGTAATGTGCCACCATAGAAACACAGGTCAAGGATGCTGCTGTTGTGATCAGCGGAACCGCCCAGGATAGAACAGAATGCAGCGATGAGGAGAATGATTGGGGATAGAATCGCTACCAGAACCCAGCCTGCAGCCTTGCGTGTCTTCTCGTTTGAGAGGACACCAATTGCGGCTTTTGCAATGGCAGCAGCAGGAATTGCCATCAGCGACCACCTGCCGATCCAAAGAGCTGCTCCTTATGGGAAGGCGCATGGACCGCCAGCAAATGTCTGTCTGTCCCGCATTTGTAGAGGCAGACGCCTCTCTGGGGGTAACGAATCAGTTCGTACTCCGCTTCCTCCAACTGAAGGTTTTCCATGTAGAACTTTTTATCGATGGCACCTGCATTAAAAACAAATTGATGGGTAGGGATTGCAAAAAGGGGGCGAGTCAACTCCCGGACGCCCGGCTGGTCAAAGTCTTCCAGGTTTTGACTGGCGAGAAATAGGGACGACTCTTTCTTTCTTACTCGTTTCAGGCAGTTTCGGATGTAGGTGACAGCCACCGGATTGGTGAGCCACAAGTACAGCTCATCAATCGCTGCCACCGTATTTCCGGCGCTGAGGAGCTGATCAGACATATATGAGAGCACACTAAACAGCAAGGTGTCCCGAAGGTTTTGCGCGACGCTGTCCAAGCCTTTGACACAGAACACAAGGAAACGCGCAGACGAGATATTCGTATGTCCGTTAAAGAATCGTGCATCCGCACCTTTGCACATAGAGTGGAGGCCCAGCAGCAGATCTCGAAGCATTTCGGGAGGATAGAGTTTCAGAGCTTCCTCGTCTTCATAGTTCTGGTAGGCATCCTCAATGGTGTCATAGAGGTCTGATAAGATAGGATAATCGGTAGGAAGCATGCGTGAGAAGTCCGTCTTATCATTGATGCCCCATTTTGCGGTAGAGCCGTTCTATCATCAGCTCCAAAGTGTCAATGTGGGGGACATCGAAGTCCTTATAGACACGGAAGATGTCACGAAGGAATGAGATGTGCTGGGCCAAGAGAGTACCGTGGAAGGCAGGAGGCGCGTCTGGATCATCAGGCTCACTACCATCATCCCACCGGCGCGGCTCCAATAAATTGATGCGATGTCTGCCATCCATGAAGTCCAGAAAGCAACCTCCCAGATTTCTGCAGAGATCCTCCATTTCATGCTCCGAGTCCAGAGAGATGGCACATTTACCTGCCTCCAAGACATTGCACAGTAGGAGCCGGAGCAGATATGTTTTTCCTTGACCGCTGTTGCCAAGTATCAAGGCGCTGGCATTGGTTTTGTCGTCTGCTCGTCGGTCCAGATCCACGATAACATTGGAGCCATATTTGTCTCGGCCCACATAAAAAGCCCATCGGATCCGTCTTTCCTGAATAGCTGATTGGGTACAGATTGGCCACACTGGATGCAGGCAGCACACGTTCAGCAAAGGAGCCAAATGCATTTTGACCAGCAGGATTGGAGGATAGAAATCCGTCTCTCTGACGTAGAGTAGAGGATCTGTTCCCAATTTGGAGCGGATGAGAATTGCGTTGACCTCATCGCGCAGGGAACGGAGCTCTTCCATGGTCGGAGCGGTGAGCTCCAAAAAACAGGAACAATGGATAAGGGGCTCGGTTTGCCGTCGCGTTGTTTTGATCAGGGTTTCGACATCCTGGATTTTTTCCTCTGCAGTCACGCTTTGCTTGATGTTACTGAAGTTACTGCGCTCCATCCGGTTTTGTTGGTGGCTGCATGAATAATAGCATCCTCCTCAGCTGTGGTAACTCGCCTGGCGGAAAGGCGCAGGGTGACACCAGCCATTTCGCCAAGTCTACGGGTAGAGCTAGTTCCTCTGTTGTGGGGGGATAACTTCGAAGTGCAACAACACTGCGATATGTACCACCCAGAATGAAATGGTCTGTATTGAACTTAACTGCAGCCGGTGCGATCAGATCCAGGAACTCCTTGGGCCTGGATACTACGGGTTGTTTCGAGGGTGTGTTTTTCTTCTTCTGTTTTTTCTTCTTAGCCATTTTCGATCACCGCCTTTTCTCCATCCACATCTTGAAAGAAGTCTGTAGTTATATCGTGCTGGTAATAAACGGCCAGCAAGCGTTTTACATCTTGCTCATCGGCAAGGCGGACATGCAGCCCATGATCACAGATACATTTCTCCAATTGGCGCCAGGTGCCTTCGCTCATGTCCGACTTCAGATCCCGCCGCAGAATCAGAACAAATTCTCGCGCAGAAGCGGAAGATGACAGGATTTCGTCCAGATGACGCATATCCTCAATCAGCAATTTCCGAATGGCAGGGGTCGTTTCCTCTTCCAGTCTCTTCTGATAGAATTCCTTGTTTCGTTGGAAGGATTCCCTGGAATCGACAACCAAGAGCTCCACAGCGGGCTCTGCCCGCAGGAGGTTGGCAAGCGCCGTTACTCTGGCACGGATTCCTCGGATGATAGAACGGAAAGGTTATCAGGTCGGATGAGAAAAATACCAGCTCCGAATTGGAAGTCGTAATTCCGTGTGATGCAATACCCTGCATACCCATGAGCTGTCGAGTGGACTGGTGTTGCCGAAGAGCCAATTTTTCTTTGCGAGTCATGGGTCAAGCCTCCATTCGTAGTATTGCTGCTGCAGGATTAGAAAACAGGCGGCCCTTCGTAAAAAGTCCAGGATACTGGAGCCGTCCACTCGAATAGTTAGGAAGGAGAATAGGACGGTAATCACGAGTGGTATCATCCCGGCCCCCTGACTCAAAGCCAGGACAGAGAGGAGAAAACCGACGCCGATAATACCAATATCCCGCAGTTCCCAAAGCCAAAGCATTGGTTTTGCTTTCAGGTTTTCAGGATAGATAAACACATCTTCACCTCCTAGATGTCATTTCGATTCGAAGAAAACAATACCCTGCCAATTACCGGCAGGGCATTGTTGAGCATTTATTCTGCCTCATCTGCAAGGGCTCGTTGGATGCAGTCCAAGAAGAATGCGTTCTGCTTGATGTGATTCTTTTCCAGATACGCCTTGAACTGTTCGAACAGATCTGCCGGGACCTGGAATGCCACGGTTCTCTTGTTGTCAGCCATATTGGGAGTTCCTCCTTTTTCGTATTCGTAGAATTGAGTGATCAGCCAGGTCATGTACTGGCCGAGGGTCTTGCCGGAAGCTTCCTGATTTTCACGAACCTGTGCATGCAGAGCGGATGGGATTGGAGCGCAAAGATTCTTGATGTCTTCCGCCATATCCTGACCTCCTTCTTGTGTAATTGCAAAGCAAGCATATATAAGTTCAGCGTAGAAAGCTATTCACGAAATCCAACAAAGAAGATGCGGTAAATGCAAGCATAATGGAAGAAGTATTATCTGGTTGTTGCCGCCTGCACGAGCGAGCGGGTGGTGTTGACAGCTGCTTGGGCTGTATAGACTGCCGACATAATATTGGCTCTGGTAGTGGTGTCCAGACCAAATGTTCCTGCAATCCTGGGCACTTCGCCAGCAGAAAGCATCAGACCTAATCCCAGCAGAGCATTCTCGCTGAATACCATCAGCCCTGCCACCAATATGGTGGCCTGCAGGAAAAAGCGGTAAGGCATAAGCCAATCACTTGCTTCATCCACTGGGTGAAGCCATCGGTGTATCCTCTAGGGATTGAAAACATATAGAGGCTTCCAACCGCGATCTGGATGAGAAGAATGCCGCCCCTTTTTAGATTTGCGAAAACACCTTGATCACAGCATAGGCCATCAAAATTATGCAGAAGATCAGCATGAGTGGGTTGGTGCCAATTCCCCAGTGGCCAGCAGCCGCGATCTCCGTTAAGGAAGTAGACTCCATGTTTTCCAAAATTGCCGCGCCAAGATCTCCAATGCCTGAACCGGCTCCGGTGATACCTTGTGCAAAGGTCCCTTGCAGCGCAACGGATAACGAATATAGGCGAACTGGAACAACGGTAAACAGGTTCACTGCCAGAAAACCCTTAATGGCATTTAATGCAGCCTGTTGGATATTGCCACGGCCAGAAATATATTCTATTCCGCACTCAAAACCAGAAACGACCAGACTGACGCCATACAGAGCCCAACCGAGTTGGGAGAAGAATAGGACAACAGCTTGCACCCATTCCAATTCAAAAAGTTCGCACCCATATTGCCCATCTGGGCAAAAAAAATGCGCCGAGAAAGCCAACGACCTGACTGTAAAACCAATCCATAAGAGCATCCATAATGGGATTGGCAACAAAATCCCAAATAAACATTAGGCACTAACACCTCCTCTCTAAAGGTAACCGCACCCCTTCCTAATTAGGAGGGGTGCGGCCTTCGATTCTTAGATGCCGATGATGCCCCAGATGTAATTGGGGGCCAGCAGTACGAAGATAAGGCAAACAAAGAGGATTGCAGGACCAGTCCATTCGAATTGTCCCCTTGTGCGGTAATCGAAGTACGACATTCCCAGCTTCACAAAGAATGCAATGGCAAGGATCATGCTCAGGGCAGGAAAAACCACATTATCCACGACAGTCTTGATTTGCGTTGCGGCATCATCCCAGGTCTGTTCCACTGCACCGGCCACATCACCGCCAGCTGCAAAAGCGGGGACAGTGAGTAAAATCGCCATAAGGGAAATCACACAAAAGGCACATAAGTATTTTTTCAACTTCATGTTAATCACCCTTTCTTAAAAAATATCGAGCTGGAACCGGTGTGCCTTTCCTCCGAGCTGAAACCAGCTGAAAAGCCTTTGAACCTTTTGTTCTCCTCTGCTCATAGATAGTTCCTCCTCAAAGTGGGAGGGCCGCCCAATTGGGCGACCCTCCTGGATGTAATGGAATTGGATCAATATCCCGTTCTGGGAAGGGGCTCGGAAGGCTTATAAACCTTGGTTACCCAACGGCTGGTTGCCATGATCCACTGTCCGTCATAGACACCGCCCACATCTGCCTGGTTAACGAACTGGGTGCCACCAGTGAGCCAAGAGACCACATTGCAATAGACTCTCGGTGCCTCCACCTGTCGGAAATTGGAGGGCACCACGCCGAAGGACACCATAAACTGGGTCACATACTCGTTGGAAGCCAAACCAAGTGCTGCAGGAGAGGCATCCAGCGTGTAGTTCTGCATGGTGCTCAGGTTGTCGTACATGGTGCGCCATGTGCCGCCGCTCAGATTGGTCTGGTAAACCACCTTGTAATTTCCAGCCACATTGTAGGTACCGGTGATGATCTTGTCCAGCCGCACCGCCTGGGTGGGGAAGGGTGTCCCGCCAGTAGAAAGAGGTGAGGCTGGTGGTGGAGTTGTTGCCGATGCCAGAAAAGTCATAGCGAATCTGCTGCCCAGGCATGACCTCCACATATCCGGTCTTTTTAATGCTGACATTGGTATAGAGGCTCTTATTTGTCATGGCCGTCTTAACGATCTGACCGGCAAATTCGATCTCCACCTCGATAGGGGTCTTGTCCAGGCCATAGAACTCCGCTGCCTGGGCTTCCACAACTTTGTACCGGCCCAGGGGCAGCGGCTTAGAAACTGCCACGCCATTCTTATCCGTCTTGATGGTATCCACCAGTTTGCCGGTCCGATAGTTGTAGATCTCGAAGACGGTGTTGGGAATGGGGGTTCCGGCAGGCCAACCGTTCATCGAATTATAATCCGCCGAAGTTTTGGTAATCTGGATCTGTCCGGTAATGGGAGTGTTTTCCCACTCAACCTCGGTGGTCTCTCCAGACTTCACATAGACGGTTTTCTTCTGGGTGTCCGGGACATACCCCTCATTTTCCAACTCGCGCAGGGAGTAACGGCCTGCCTCCAGATCTTCGATGTAGACATAGCCCCGGTCATCACTGGTGTACTGACCGATGGGGGTGTTGCTGCTGTCATAGAGGAGGAAGGTCACCCCTGTAGATCCCTTCGCCGGTAGTGCTGTCCGTCTTATGGATCAGGATACCGGACACGGCCTTATTGGTAATCTTGAGGGGTTCTGTCTTTCCGTTCTCCACCTCAAAGTAGTAGGGGGTGCTGTCCAGCTTGAAGCCATCCGCTGCCTCGACCTCCACCGCATAATAGGCACCGTCTTCCAGGGAAACGAAGACTCGACCGTTTTTGTCCGTGGTGACGGTATCGATCAGTTCGTCATCTACCTTACGGATCTCGAATGTGGTGCCAGGAATGCGCTCGGTCTGATCAGCTTCGTTGACCTTGATAATCTCAACCCCTCCGATGGGATCGTTATAAAAAGTCAAGGTCTGCGTATCTGCCGGGTTTACCACCACGGTCTGGGACTGAGTGGCCGGATCAATGGTGTAGCCATCAATGGTTTTCGTTTCCTTTACCACGATCGTGCCGGTCACACCACTGATTCGAATCTCACCATTGGCATCTGTGGTATAAAGGCCCTTGCTGGACAGGTGGCCGCTGTCAGCGTCCACATAGCCACCATCGGCGTAGGTCAGCTCAAATTCCACACCAGCCAGAGGCTTTTTAGTCACGGAATCGAGCTTTGAATGACCAGAGTGCCCTTCGCCGCATTATAGAAGCGCAAGGTCTGTACCTCACCGGCCTTAATCTCAATGGACTTGGGAGAAGTGTCCAGCACATAGCCCTCCACTGTTTTGACCTCTCTGGCGGTCACCGTGGTGCCGGGCTCCAAATCATCAATAACAATGCGGCCATTCTCATCGGTAATGTACTCTCCATTGCTGGAGCCAACGACCGCGCCGGAACTATCTGTGACCAAGAAAGTCACGCCCGCCAGCGGCGTAGTGGTACCCTCGATATACTTTTCGATGACCAATGTGGTACTGGGCGTGTTGGTGAAGTAGAGAGTCTGCGTATCATTGGGGTTGACCTGGACGGTCTGGGTCTTCTTTGGGATCAATGCTGTATCCCGGAATGGTTGCGGTTTCGGTCACTACCAGGGTGCCCACTACACCGTCAATCTGGATCTTTCCGTCCTTATCGGTAAAGTAAAGACCGTTGCTGGAGATGTAGCCGTTCTCGTCCGGCACGTACTCACCGGTAGATGTGGTCACCTTAAATGTAACTCCCTCGAGAGGTTTACCAGTAAGAGAGTCCCGCTTATCGATGATCAAACTTCCGGCCTTAGAGTTCTTGATGACCACTGTCTGTGTATCGCCGTTCTCGCCGATCACCACATTGGTGGTGGGCTGATCGATCACATACCCAGACGGAGCCTTCAGTTCAGAGATTACATAGGCACCTGGGGCCAGATTCGTGATGTGAATTTCACCATTGGAGTCCGTTGTGAAGATGCCATTCTGGGTGAGAGTGGAATCTCCAATGACACCATCCAGCCCAACTTCACAGCCTGCTGCCGTAGTCACGCGGAATTCAGCACCAGGAAGAGGTTTGCCGGTGGCGCTATCGCGTTTCTGAATAGTGAGCTCGCCCTTGGGCTGGTTCTTAGAAGGTAAGCGAAACAGTTCGCCCCTCCTTGATCTGGATGGTCTGGGACTGGGTGTCAATCAGGAAACCTGCCGGAGCCTTCGTTTCAGTGACGACCACGCTTTTTTACCGGGAGCCAAGCCCTCGATGCGGATCTCACCGTTCTCGTCCGTGCGGTAGATTCCATTATTGTCCCCGATCAAAGTACCATCCGCATACATGACCTTAAACTCGGCGTCCTGGAGAGTCACGCTGGGATTGACAGAACAAACCTTGCGAATCAGCAGGTTGCCATCCGGCATATTCTTAAACCGGACAGTGACTACCGACTGTTCTCCGCTGTCGGCCAGATAGACGGTTTCCGAAGACTGGATGATGCTGTAGCCGTCCGCAGGGTCCACTTCCTCCAGAATATAGGTGCCGGGTTTGAGGCTGGTCCAAATAGCGGTGCCGTTTTTCCCGGTCACCTTCTGGCCAATAATCGTTCCACCGGTGCCAGATGTCCCGCCAAGGTAGCGCAGCTGGAACGTGCAGCCCGGAAGGGCCTCACCAGTGACGCTGTCGTATTTCTCGACGATGATGGCGTTAAGGGAGTGTTCTGGAAGGTAACGGTTTTCTTTTCTCCGCCATGGAGAATGATCTTCTGAGTTGTGGGCTCTACCATCTGGAACCCAGGAGCAGGCTCTACCTCAGTGATGGTGTATTCGCCGGGATACAGCCGCTTTCCCTGCTCGTGGAGTCGGATCTCGCCGTTAGAATCCGTCAGGAACTCGCCAAAATCAATGGTGGCAGGTGCGTCAGCGGCCTCACCATTGCTGGTATAGGTTACATGGAATCGGCTCCCTCCACGGGGGCACCAGCAACGCTATCCTCCTTGTAGATGGTGAGTTCAGGGCTTTTGCTGTTCTTGAAAACAAGCTTCTTTTCATCCCCTGCATTCAGAGAGATCGTCTGTACCCGATCTGCGTCTTTATCGGGGAGGAAGTAGGGGGCCGGTACGGACAATTCAGTGACACGGTAAGTACCAGGTGCCACACGGAGGGTAACAGTACCATCCTGGCCGGTGGTGACATCATTCTGGTAATCACCATCAATGGCTTCAATCCGGAAGACGGTGCCGGAAATGGGGGTGGTGGAGTCTGCAGCATCGACTTTAGCGATGGTGAGCTGAGGCTGCTTCAAGTTATCAAAGATCAGCTGCTTCTCATCGCCAGGACCCAGCCAGATCGTCTGGGTAGGTTCCGCAGCCACCACATAGGGGTCAGGTACGGAGATTTCAGTCACTTCATAGCTGTCTACGGGAAGGCCAGTCAAAGTGGCCGTGCCGTCTTCACCAGTAGTAACATCCGTGTGGTAGCCGTGATGAATGCCCTTTACTTCAAAGACGGCTCCAGGAACAACCTGTCCGGTCTGGCCATCGCGTTTAAGAATGGTAAGGGTAGGAAGTTCTTCATCTACTGCGGAGACCGAAATCGTGCCGCCACCGTCCACATCTTCCTGATCCACATGGACAGTTACAGGCTCTTCGAGTCGGGCATAGGGAGCCGGTACATAGACTTCAACGAAAGCGTAGAGGCCCTCGGTGATATTGGTAACGGTAATAATTCCAGAGGCATCGGTTTTCTCTGTGGCAATGATCTGCCCATCTTTCAGGACATTGAATACTGCGCCTTCGATGGGCTGGTCGGAGTCGTTTACCTTCAAGAGTTCGAGCTTTACTTTTGCATCGTTCTCGAACACAAGGTCAACATCGCTCTTGCCGTCCCAATAGAACTCCTGCCGGACCTTATCAGGATCTTTGCTGATGGTGTACCCATTGGGGGGGTGACCTCAGTGGCTACATAAGAGCCGATGGGCATCGTATCCCAGGGTACATCCTGCAGATATCCTCCGACACCAGTGGTGTAGGTGCCGGTAAAGCTGTTATCGACACCCTCGATCTTAATCACAGCACCAGCCAGCCCCTTGCTGGGATCGTCGGAATCCACTTTGCGGATGCTGCCCTCACTGGTGATGACAGGAGTATCAGTAAAGGTAACTGTGACGGTGGTACCGCTCTCGTTGGGGAGAACAACATACTGAGGTCCTGCGTTATCAATTTCGTACCCCTCCGGGGGGGCCATTTCAGTTACGGAATAAGTGCCCGCATCCAAAGACGACAGCGTATAGGTTCCATCGCTCCCGGTGACAAACTCCTTGGAATAGGTGCCATTGGCGGACTGGATGAGGAACCGAGCACCGGAAAGGCCCTTGCTGGGGTTGGTAGAGTCTACCTTCTTTACGGTCAGCTCGTACTGCTCGCGGGTGATGGTGAGTTCGCCAACGAATACAGCCTGAACATCATTGGCGGGGTGGTAATTGGGCCGGGACCAGCATATTTGTATTCATATACTGCGCAATCACCCCAAACACCCTCTGCACCGAGGTCGAGAGTGTACTGGGCCCTGTCGCGGAAAGACCAGCCATCCAGTTCCTCATCAATGCTGGTGTAGTTGGTGTGTTTGAGGTTGTTGAAAACATACATCAATTCTTCCGCGCAGGCGACCACAGAATCAGAGAGCAGACCGGCCTTATACCGCCAAACTACTGCCTGCACCCATGCATTCATAGTCCAGGTATAGTCGGAGCCCCATACTTCATCCAGGCCCAGTGCTTGTGCCCGGTCAGTGAAAATACCTTTGGTATGACAATAGAAATATGCCATCATAATTTTCACTGTGGAGTCGTTGATTTCTTTGGGGCTGTTCCACTCATGACCTTCAAAGACCAGCCCATGCCTTTGCCTTTTTCGGAGCAAAAGCCCATGACGCTGTCGCCGTTGAAATCAAACTGCATCTGGTGCATATAGCAAATCCCTAATGCGGGAGAGTCATAGTGGACCCCGTTGTAGGTGCAGTCCTCCAACTTAATGGTGTTGGGGCTGGCTGCCAGCGCACTGGCAGGGAACAGGCCCACAATACACAGAACAGCGAGCAGCAAGGACATCATGCGAATATATACGGAATGCGTTTTCATCTTCATTTTTTGTCCTTTCCTCGAAAAAAGAAAGGGCCGTAGGGATGGAGCATTCCAGTCAAAACAGGCTGTCAGGTTCTGTATCCCTACGGCCTGTTGCTTCTCTCGATATTGTTTTTGGGGGTTATTCTACTTGAACTTGGATAATAAGCATATATGCCATTGCGTTACATCATTTTACTCACCTTCTTTCTTGCAAAGGCACAAAAACGGCCTCCAGTTTTGGAGAGGCCACATTCTACATGAATTTATCCGTAGGGATTATTGGTCTTAGGTTTTCCGAGGAACAGGTAGCAGTAGGTAACGCCATTGTCCTTGGTTACACCTACTCCTAGACTTGTTGCGCCTGGATCGGTCATGGCTTGGAAGTGCCCAGGAGATTTTTTCCCAGTTATCCACTGCCCGCTGAGCAATATCTGCTATCGCCGCACCAGTGAATACGGTTAGATTTGAGCCGAAGCCATACGGATATCCAGATGCCGCCACCGCTTCACACTCTTCTTTCGTGTGATGCCAGGTAAACTTTTGATCGCTGCAGTTCTGCGCTGCTGCCATCAGGCGCTGATCGATAGTCAGTTCCTGGAGACCATTCTCGCGTCGTACCTCGTTCACGAGGACGGCGATCTCTTCTCGCACCTCCTCAAGTGTGGAGGAGGCTTCCGGTGCTTTTCAGTGTAAGGAGCATCGCTGTCCATGTACACCGCTCCGTCCCAATACACATTGAACCCGACCATCTTGCCCACATCTGCAAGTTTGACATAGTTGTTGCCGTTGATGATATATGCTTCCATCTGAACTTTTTCCCCATCCAGGAAGAACTGGTGGGAGCTGCGAACTGCAGTGAATAGTTCTTCAGCGGCGTGTGCTGTGGGGAATGCCAGAAACGCGCCGATTACGATACCTGCCGCTACCAGGGCCAGATTCTTTTTTGCCTTCATATTCATTCCTCCTTTGCATTATGTGGATCTTTGCAAGCACACAATATCCAAGAAGGAGGTAGAAGTCAAGCAGAATCTTCCGTGTGGGCAGAGAACAAATGGCGGCTCAGCAGATCAGTTTACACAGCAGTCGCCTGGACGCACCAGCGGTAAGCACTCTGATTCATTACGCAGGTGTACAACACGATCCGGTCCTCGCCAGTAGGCGTCATGGCGCTGCGGTCCGTTTCGCTGACCTTACTGACGGAGGTAACTTTATAGGTGCGGGTGCCCAGCTTAGTGGTCAGGGTGATCTTATCCCCGATCTCAGGGTATGGATCTTGCCGAAATGGTTGTTGACACCCCGATTGTGGCCAGCCAGGGCAACAGTGCCGTCCCAGATACTCGTGTCTGTGAAGTGGCCTGCTCCCTTGGCCAGTGTGCTGCTCCCGGTGCCCTGATAGATCTTCACACTGAGGCCAATGGCGGAGATTTTCAGAGTTCCCAGATAACCACCAGAATAGTAGATCATCGGTCACATAGGTATAACCGCCAGATGTACTGGATCCGCCAGAACTGCCAGAGCTGGTATTGCCTGTGTTTTCGCCAGACGTAGGCGGGAATATGATGGGCATATTGCCGCCGGAGATAGTACCAACCGCCATGCCGCCAGGGCCAAGTCGGGGGTAAGATAGGTACCTGTTCCAAGGGCATCTGCGCTGGGGCTGCCAAAGGAAGGCGGGATCAGGGCTGTGTTTTTGCTCACATCCTCATTCTTCATTGCCCCACCATTAACCGTTTGGACTACCTCGATAGAAGTAGGATCCCCATAATCCGGATTACCAGGGGCGTCAATGCTGTAGTCCAAGGCACTGGCAGGCAAGGCCAATGCTGCAGACAGGCAAAGCGTCAGGCAAGTGGAAATTACTCGTTTCATTCGCTCTCCTCCTCCGTTGTCTCGTGGCGACGCTTCATAAATAGAGCGGCACCTGTTCCTGCACCGACTAGGGCTACGATACCGAAGGGGACTGCAATGGCCAACCAATTAAACTGGGCGGGCCCAGTGCTTTCATCCTCCGTTGGCAGAATAGGCTCCAGCGGTGTTCCTTCAAAATAGCCACATAGCGCACCTTATTCAGGGCGATGCGGCTGACGGTTCCGGTATAGTCCGCAGTCACGGTATAACCTTTCACATAGGAGCTGGTCGCAGTTCCGGTATAGGTGGCGACAGCGGTGAAACGGTCGCCAACGGCATATCCATCCATGTTTGCGGTATTGTCTGTCTGCCAATTGACCGTTTGAAGCGTCAGAGTCCGGCCATCCTCTTCGATAGTCTTGGGGATGTACTGGGTATCCTGACCAGCCAGATTGGGGTAGGAGCGTGTGGCAGAGACTTCCTTGGTGGAGCTGCCGCCCAGCAACCTCCACCCGGACTGTGGACAGGTCCAGGCTCAGAATCCCGGTCAGACCGTCATCCGTAACGAATTCCTTTTCGGCGGGCAGCAGCGCCAGCACAGACTCCATATCCTTATTCTTGCTGGGCAAGGGAGACCGTTTCAGTGTGCTGCCGACTTTCGTTTTCGGGAAGCTCCTGTTTGAGCAGATCTGTCAGGGGTATAGTGGAAGCCATCCTGCTCGAAATCAGAGCGGGGAATCCCTGCGGGGTCATCCTCCGGCCCCAGGTCATAGATTTTTTTCAGTTCTGTGCCGTCCTCGCTGCGGCTGATAGAAGCAGGGTAACATACCTGGGCTGCAGTAGCCGCACTCCCAAGATCCGCTGCCAGTGCTGCGGGGCAGAGCGCCATTGTCAGTGTCAGAACCAGGACGCAAAGGGTCATTACTCGTTTCATGAACATTTCCTCCTTACATTGCCACGGTGGGGCCGTTTTCCTCTTGCCCCTCTTTGGGGGCGGGGACTTCTGAGCCTCCTGAACCTGCGACTGCTCATAGGCCTCCAGGACCTTCTGATCAAACTGCTGCTTGAAGTCTTTGGTGCAGGGGTAACAGATATCTCGATACTCCCCATTTACCTTCCTGCGGGGCATGGAAACGAAAAGTCCGTTTTCCCTTCCATGATCCGTACATCCCGCACGGCAAAACAGCCGTTCAGCGTAACCGAAGCGATTGCTGCCACGGGGCCGTCCCCTCGATAGGGAAAGATCCTCACATCCATCTCCATAGGGGACACTGCTGCTTTCATGTCGTTCTTCATGTCTTCATTCCTCCTGAATTTGATGAATTTTGGTTAAGCCGCTCTAAAGTGCGGCGGACCAACAGGTCATACTCCCAGGGCTCAACTTCCAGAGATACAAAAGCGCCGCCTCCGTCAGACCATCCGCCATAAACTTAAGAATCAGCGGATGCTTCGAAGCGCAGCGTTTCCATTCTCTCAAGGGGATCCATCCTGTACCGGCGCGATACGCCAGCGTAATGGCGGAATCCTTTGCCCGGTTTGCGTTCAGCCAGAGGTATTTATCCTTTAATTTTGAAGACAAGGAGTCACCTTTTTGGAATTGGAACAATTGCGTCAGGATGGAGGATATACCGAAGCCGCAAGGCGGAAATACATGCCTGTGTTGCAGTATTGACCTCTTCCACATCGGCCCAGAGCGGAAACTGCTTGTAGTCAGAGGCCAGGATGTCTTCGCCTTCTCTGTCATATTCAAAGAGCGGGACACATCGAGCGATCTCCAGACAATGCACTCCATCCGTCAGCCCAAGAGATTTTACTCCCGTAGCAGGCAGACTCGCATAATGCGTTAACGCATCATCCAAAGATAGAAAATGGGACATCCGCCACCCGACCACGCCTTTCGGATCATGTCCCAGACGAAGATCATCCACCGTGTAATAACTCAAATTCATAATTCCTCCACTTCACTCCATCTTCATGCCTTCCATGTTGTGATCAACATTCTGGCCTGTCAGCTCGTTCAGTTTTTTCCTCAGCCCACTCCGGCAGAAGATTCTCCTGCAGGACTCCGATGAAGTCTAATCGGTTCCATCTGGTATGTTCTCCATCTCCCAGGCAGGTACAGCGGATAGAACGACCGATGGCATGGGGACTGCACCCAAATCCATCATGGGCATACCAAAGCTGATTTTCCTGTGTCCAGCAGGATTCTCTCAGAGTGTCCGGACTCAGTACCAGCACCTTTCCTGTGTAATCTAAATCCTCCCCATGAATTGGGTTCGCAGTGTTCTGGGCCGAAGAGGTTAAGCTTCTGATAGGCCTCCCGTACTTGGTTCACAAAACCATTCACAACCTCGGAGTGTGAGTTAACAATAAACTCCACCTTGTGGCCCATATCTTCCGGAATGAAGGTGCGCTGTGCCCAACTTCTGTTGTCGGGGCGGAATCGGCCATCGCCACTCTTTTCCTGGATGGTGTTTGCCAGTACCCAGTTCACCCGCTTAAACCCAAACTCTTCCAATACCTCTTTGGCGCAGTCCTCTTTGAGGTGCATACCATCAAAGCCTTGTCGGATACTGTCCTCAATCGCCTTTTTACAGGCGATGTTGGCCTGATGACTGGCACGCCATAGGGCAATCTGGCCGCTGCGTCTGGCTGCGTCCAGGCCGTCTGTATAGAGGTAGGTATCATTCCTCATCTACTTCATCCTCCACCGCCAGGAGCAGGCGCAGGCCATCCGGGTTGGCGCCTGCCCCCAGAAGATCATCCAGCACATCCTCATCCACGGTATCGAGGGGATCCGGGAGATCCAGGACATCGACGATTTCATTGCTGGCGTCCACCAACTGGAGAACCAAGGAGTCGATCACTTCATTGAGGTGGGTAATCGTGATGATGGCTTGCCGCGGCGTGATGTCCTCCCGGCTGATCAGGATGCTGCCTGCATCTGCCTGGATGGTCAGCTGCTCCGCGTCAGCCAATTCAGCCATCTGCATGGCGGGGAAAGGAATTTTCTGATTTCTGTTCTCGGGATTACGATGTAATACAAACTTCATTTCAAATTACCTCCTAGTCTGCTTTTAAGATTCTGCGAGGCCGGTGCAGGATGACAGGTTCCCACATGGCCTCAGTTGCCTGCCCAAAGATATCCAGTTGCTTATTCAGGTAGGGGCTGGGATCGTAGTTGGTGATGATCAACTCCCTGAAGGTGGAACCTTCGGTCTGTGACAGCGGATTGGTTCGTTTCAAGGAGATGATGAAAAATCATCTTTGTACAGATCAATGATCCGGTCATCATAGCCGTAGGAGATGATCACATACCCCTTACATGAACTTGCCCTGTCGTGAAGGACGATGTGGTGTTCCGGAAGGAATCGCACATCATAGACCTTTTCTGTCAGCATATAGGGTGGATCTGCATAGATGATTCCGTCTGGACGGTCTCCTTGGGGATCAGCACAAGGGCGTCCTGATGCTCCAGAAAAACACTGTCCAGCCGTCTTGAAACCTGAGGCAGCTTATCCACGATTGCCTGCGGGTCCACAGTTTTAATGCCAACAGAATTTCCTGTCCCACTGAAACTGCCGTAAGTGGTGAACAGAAAAGCCGCTGCCCGCCGCACATCAAAAAGTTTTGCGTTGCCATCCAGGATCGTGAGCAGTTCGCGGATCTCTTCTTCGGTAAAACAAGTGGACTCCGCTACAACTCGTTTCTCCTCCTCAATATGCCGATAGAAGTCCGGCTCATGAGCGGCCATATCGCGGTAGAAGGCGAAGGGTGTCCTGCCATGCACCGGCAGAAACTTCAGTTCTTTGGCCAGTGAGAACGATTTTTCTTTTGACGCAGCAAAACACATTGAACAAGTCGTCGTTCAGGTCGTTATAAATGTCCAACCGGCCCTTCTTCGGCTGCAGACCTAAGATGACGGCACCGCTTCCACCGAACACCTCTGTAAACTGTTTCACATGGGGCGGTATCAGCTGGTGGATGTAGGGAACAAGTTTCTCTTTGTTCCCCATCCACGGAAAGAAAGGGCTTAGCCATTAGCAGCACCGTCCCTTTCCGAGTAACCATCAAGGCACCCTCGCATACTGCGGATATCTTCCATCAGGCCATCCGCCATCCCCTGGAGAAAATCCATGCTGTCACAGAGTTCCGCAGCGGTGGCGGCATAGTAATAGCCGTACTGGTCACTAGCGATGGGGTTCTTTTTCTTTCGCAGTCGTTTTACCAACTTTTGAAGATCCTTAACATTGATCCCCAGTGTCCGAGCCAACTCCCCTGCCGCTTTTCCGGTTTTCACGGCCATGACAGGAACTTTTCAAATAGTCCAACAACTTGTCATCTCTCATAAATGCCTCCTTTTCCGGACACGTTTTACCGAAAAAGGGCGCAAAAAAGAAGGGGCCGTTTTGTCCCTTTCGGAAAAACGGCCCCTAATTTGGTGTGAGATTGTTACATGGTCATCTCCGGTTCATGTTCTGGCTGGCTGTATTCGTAGATGACCTCTTGCCCATTCCTGGCTGCATAGCCATGGTCTGTTGTGGACAGGCCATATTTTGCCATATGATGCTGGGCGTAGGCTACAGAGTCAAAGCACTGGTTGAGCAGCGGATCCTGGCCAAGTACACCCTCCTTTCGGGCCAAGTCCATGCCATACTGCGCAAGATCAACCCCGCGGGGAATATATTCGTAGCAATGGAGGTTTTGGGCGAGATCCAGTGCCAAATCCAGGCGGTGACAGTCTTCCAACTCCATGACACACATCCATTTTTCCAACCAGTGGGGTTCTCCCTGCCCCTGTTCCGCCCAGACATAGCCGAAGTCAATGGCGTGGCGAACCAATTCTCCTGCGGAGTCATATTGGTTGAGGATGTCGGTAATCTGGGGCAGAGCGCAGTCCACATCCACCGCCATGCACTGATCCAGTGTTTCTGCTTGCAAGGCATCCAGCCCGAGAAGCAGTTCATCCGGATGGACTGCATCCATGTACTCTCCTGTGTCGGGGAATCCAATCCAGACACCCTCCATATTGTTTCTGCTTACCAGTTTGATCCGAATTGCATACTCACCGGTGTTAGGCAGCGGCATATTGGGATTTACCTCCGGCAAGGGACGATCGGGGTTCAGCCGCTCTACATAGTGGTTCTCAACAAAACTGCCTGAACCATGTTCCCGATAGGCTGCCCCAACAATTTCCGGGTCAAGGTAGCCCCGTGCCGCGTGTGTGGGGGTGTGAATATGCTCCATGACGAATCGTCCCAGTAGCACATCGTCCTCTGCTCCATAGAGGAGCTGGTAGTGATCCAATCCCTGAAGAATTTGGATGGTCGTCTGAATGTCCCTTGGTGATTCAATCTGCATGGCACCTCGGAAGAGCAGTTCTTCCTTTGCTGTCATGCTTTCCAACCGTTGTTCCAGCCAATCATGTTCCGATTTGCCCATCTCCATCCCCCAAAAGAGGGGCAAGGCAGTGTTTCATGGACTCATCACCTCCATCTGCGGCCCACAATGGGACTGCGAGTAACTCACATCCAGGTCGGTGTGCTGTACCACATAGCCTTTGGAGGTGAAGACTCCGCCCTCCTCCATTCTGGCCTTTCGGCCAATGGCTGCATAGTCCAGAACCTCATACACCTCTTCCGGCAGGCCGGGCGGAATTACCTGGGAAATCATTGTCCACATAGAAGTGTCCCAGCTGCTCGTCATTACCAACTCCTGGAGCAACATGACAGCAATCCGCACTGTTGGCCAGGTCGACCAGCCGACACAATGGCAGTTCCGTCATTCCTTTATCCAGATCCATGCGGACAAGGCCCTCGAAGGCCGCTTCCTGGACAGGTTCCAAGGAGGCCAGTTTCTCAGCCAGCAGATTCAACTCTGTCAGATCCATATCCTCTGGCAAATGCTCCTCAAGGTATTCCCGCCCACAGAAGTCCGATACTTCGGTATAGAGGGGGGAGCCGGTGTTCAGTTCCAGCTGGAGTGCATCCAGTTTTTCCTGTTCCATAGGCAGTTCTACCAACCGGTGAGCTGTACTGTCCATTTCCAAAGGACTTACATATACGGTGAATCCTTTATTCAAGCGTCATTCCTCCCGTCTCCTGGTTCTGATGTTCTTCATACCACTTGGGATCCGCACCAGGTACATCCCAACCGCACATGCTGCCAGTGAGCATCGCCTGTTCCTGTGCCGGTGTAATGCCCCGACGCTGGTTGTTATAGTCCGCCAGGTAGCGGTTCTGGGCCCTGTCGCCGGTACTCCAGTCGCTGGGGTAGTAGCCGCTCTCACCTTTTTTGATGCAGATAAGTGTTCCTTCACCGGGAAGCACAGACCAGCACATATCCGGCAGGCGGGTGAGAGAATCGGGGAGAACTTTTTCTTCCTCGGTCTGGATTGTCCAGTTGCTGGAGTTCCAGAGACTCACATAAAGTTCCCCCTCTTCCAGATCGATGGCCCGCTGCTCAAATCCCTCGCCCCAACCGTCCGACGCCTGACCTGAAATGTAATCAGCCAGGGCCTCTTTTTCCTCCGGCAGAAGGTCACCCACTACCTTGCATTCCGCTACGCACCACAGCTGCCCATCGCGGCTTTCTGCGTCAAACACGATGGACTGAACTTTTTCATTTACCCCATCCTGTTTATCATACCAGCGCATAAGGCCGCGACTTTTTTCCTCCGGCACCTGGTTTTCCAGAAGCGCCTCGTGAATGCACGACTGATAATCTCGCAGATCACGACCATTCAAATCGTTGCCGTACTCCTCCAGATCTCCCCAGCTGTCACGACCGTAAAGTTGAGCGGTGAGAGGCATGTAGAATTTCAGAGTCTGGGGTTCCGGTAACAGAACGCGGAATCGGTCTTCGCCAATCCGGAGGGCAAGGCCACTGCCGTTGTCCCAACTGATATGAAACTGTGCGTCATCATCGATATATTTGAGCGTCCCCATACTTCCAGGGGACAGTGCGTAGGATCATCTTTCATTTCCGTCAATCGAATGCGAGACCCCTTGGGATATTGCTCCCGGAGAAAGTCCAGCCACTCTTTTGTATTTGCATCTTGCACCTCCTACATGGTCATGCCCTGATCTTGGGACATATCCTCCAATTCCTGATGGAGTTGTTCTACTGCCTCGAAAATCGTTGGATCGTTCTTGAAACTCTCCAGTTTCTGATAGTCACCGAAAAATGTCTGCTCCCCGTCCACCATTCGGACAAAGTCGACTGTTGCGAAGTCATCCTTGGTGACACCAAGCCGTTTCTCAGGATGGTCGCTGTTCTGATAGAGCTCGACCGCTTCGTCCAGGTAAGGTTACGGTGGAGCTGCTCCTGCGGGGGTGTTACAATCAGTCATCACAAACCACGCATAGGAATGGGGGAGGGACGGGTCTGCCACATCTTGAAGGGCTTGCAACCCTTTCTCGGTCAAGCCGTAGTTACAGGTTCGTCGAGGATTTTCCTCGCCCGCAAAATCCAACAGAATATCATCCACTGCTTTCTTGATCTCTGGATCTTCAGAAAGCGTTTCGTGCTTGAATCCGGTCGTATTGCGGAGTGGAAGTTCTTCTTTGATAGTTTGAAGATACTGATGTGGGTCTGTGAACTCCTGAGCCGTCCCATCTGCAAAGGTCACTCGCCCCACTATCTTGTCCTTTTGGGCCATTTCCTGCTGCCGCTTATCATAGCAGTATAGGTAGCCCTGATAATCACCCGGAGTGGGGGGTACAGCGGAGACAGTAGCGGTAGTGGTCTGTTTCTGCCACATATCCAAAACTTCTGCTGTCCTCTGTGATGGTCCCGCCGTTTTTTGTGACAGTAGTTGCTCATGGAGGCCAAATCTTTTAGCGGCCCGTTTGCTCGTGAGGCCACAAGGTGTCAACGATAGCAAAGTTGGAGTTCTTCCTTGAATTCCAAAGTATTGAATCGATCCCGTTGTGAGGCCACCAGGTATGCCAAAATTCCTTGCCACCAGAACCAAAGTCCATGCGGATGTCCGATGCGCCGAAGGACTGCTTGGCCATATTCGTAAGTGTCCTCCGGTAATACGCTCATAGTCGTCCAGATTCATGGCACAGCGGAGAGCATCCTGCATAGTCCCTGGCTGTTCCACAGAAAGAACCGACAGGTATTTCATCAGTTCGCTGTCGTCGAGCTGCATCCCCTCGATTGCCCAAGCCAATTCGTTTGCGTCTTCCACGCAGACTCCCGTAGTGGGAATGTACTCGTTCATATTGGGAACGGAAAACAGCACCTTGGTTACGGCGGCCTCTGCAAAACAATCAATTCCCAGCAACTTTTTTACTCGCTCCAATTCTTCCTTCAATGCCGGAAGCCAGACACTCACTTGCGCTTGGGAAGGAGGCGAGGTCGAGCCGGACCTTCGACTTTTTCTCTCTGACAAGCTCATCATCCTGCTTGCGGAGCACATAGCCTGCATGGGTATAGGCGCCGCCATGGTCGGCATAGTATTCTGCGCCGATCTTCGCAAAGTCCAGGTAGGACCAGGCGGCTTCAGGGAATCTGGGGTCACCTTGAATCTGACCTGCAACAGCGACATATCGGCCAAGTGTCACATCCGAGTTTACATTAGGGATGAGGATGTAGTCCGGTACCTGTTCCGCCACACGGATCATATCACTCAGGTCATTGATGCTGCTGCCATCCAATGCGCCGGCATAGATGCTCCGTTCACGGGAGTCCATTTTGGCAATGATGCTGGAAAGCAGATTCAGCTGTGCAAGCTGCGTTCTGGAATCGGGGTCAAGCCCGCTGAGATATGACGGCAGATTAGCGATCACGCTTTTGATCTCAACGATCTCTGTTTTGCCCGTTCTGTTAGCTTGTTCAAGCCGGCTGTACGCTTCTGCCATAGCGCCATGCGATGCGGGCAAATTGAGCGGGACAATGACCGAACTGCCACTGCGGCTCATAAAGAGTTGGATCATGCCATTCCCCCTATCTGAAAGTCCTGCTCCCGCTGATAGGACTCTGCCGGGTCGTCTGCCATCAGTTCCTCCAGACTCAGCGTACCGTGGTAGGCGATGTAGCCTCGGTCAGTAAACACGCCGGACTGATAGTCCATGTGCTGCAGGCCATACCGCTCGTAGTCATAGAACTCGTCCAGATTGGGGTCATACTCAAAATGACCGGATCTCTGAATCATGTATTTCCCATATTCCGCAGGGGTATGTGGGCGCACCGGGGGCGAATGCAAAGAGATCCAGGTTTTCCGCCAGACGGCGGATCTGACCGGCGTTCTCCGGCTTGGCCATGCTTACTGCGGCCCCCAGCTTCTCACGGGCGTCATATGAAAGCTTATCCACGACCAGCGCCAGCTCATTGAGTTCGTGTATGTTATCGCACCGGAAGTCCAGTGCTACATCCACTTCCTCGGAAATGAGCTTTCACTTATCCAGAGACGCCTATCCTCTCAGGCGCAATGCCGCTGCGCTGCATGGCGCGTTCAATCTGGCCTTTGGAGGCAGGGAGGTATATCCAGGTGACATTTTGGGTGTTCTCCGGTTCCTGTCGGGAAGATATTCCGATAGCGGTCAGATCGGCCTCATAGTGATAGCAGGGCAGGTGCTTCCCATCATAGAGCTGTGAAGGCTGCATGCCGTTGTCATAGACCACTCCATAGCGGGTGATAGTCCCCTCATTGTCCTCAATCAACAGAACAGCGGTTTCCACTCCGTCTAACTGCTCCAATTCTTCCATGCTTGCGCAGCCGCCGTGGATGTTCATGTAGTGGTCACGGCCAATTTCCTTTAAATTTGTGAAGTCCGTAATCACCGTCGCCTGCTGACAACAGAAGGTCAGGTTGATGAGATCCTTCATGCTGGCGAGCTTCAGCTTTTCAACCATCGCCTGAAATTGCGAAAACTCGCCCACATCAAAGCTGTCCAACCGCTTTGCCAGATAGTCCAGCTCATCAATGTTGACTTTGGTGCATACCAGCCGATTCAGCACGGGCCATGCACTGTCGAGGGAGTCCAAGCGGCAGTCAGCTTCAGAGGCATCGCCGATCTCCAGTGCCTCCAACAGCGCAACGCAGTGGTCGTATTGATTTCTGGGAATAGGAAGAGGGATCGTCGCAACACCGTATTCCGGGTGGTCGGCGTTGCTCAGAACTGCTTTCATCATCACATTGCATCACCTTACTTTTCTCAAAATTCAAAATCGCATCACCGTACTTGGCCAGAAGCAGAGCGCAGACAATCAGGTGGAACGCCTCATCTGTGACCAATTCCGGGGATGCGAGATCGGCAAGAGTGATATTGCGGCTGCCGGTGGAGATGGCTTTGGCCGCCTGGTAAACACTGTACAGTTCCGGCTGGATGCCGGAAAGCTGGACGGACTGGAAGTCAAATCCGCGGGCATCAAACTTCCAGATCATCCTGCGCCAGATATCCTCATACGCCGTGAGGAGAAACAATGCGGCCAGATTACGGCCTGACATTCGATAGCAGCGCGCACGCCAGTGCTGCCAGCGCTCCCGATGACTACTCATTCAGAGAAAAATCCAATGGAGCAGCCAGTGAAATTCCTCTCTAAGCGGGCCTGAAGCTGTACTCCCGCTTCAGGGAAGAAGCAATCCCTGACGAACTCGTTGAGATTCAGTGCGCAGGCCGCGATCCGTTCATCCAGGCAAATGCACAGTTTCAGCGGACAAGGCTGATTGCGTCTGAAGTTCATACAGTATGGGCACTCCATGTCATCTCTGCTATATTGGAAACCGGGATAGTACCGGCCATGGCCTCTGGGCTTGAAATAGGGTGGGGTCATCATCTGCTGTTCCAGCTGGCACAGCGGCGTATCTCGCATGAAATAGCGTGTCATAAGGTCATGTTCATCCCTTCCTGCTTGATTTCGCCATTGTCTTCTCTGATATCCGCATTTTCCTCCATGTCGTTCTTCTGCCCGAGGACAAGGCATTCGCCCGGATAAAGTTCCATTTCGTAAAGCACGCTGCCATCACCGCTTCTGCGGTCAAGGACTTTGATGGTCGTGCCCTCAAATAAATAGTTGGATGCCTTTTCGAAATCAGAGCGGAATCCCTTCCCGTAATTACAGGTCGAATATTGATGAGTCGGCTGATCCTTGACCACGGAATAGTAAGCGTTGGTCTGAACCTCAGTCACCACCCGTACAAGCCCGACCAGGGCAGGGTACTTGCTATGGCTGGTTGCCACCAACTCTGTCCCGGGGCGGATACAGCGTTTCAACTCAGCCAGATTTTTGATGCGCAGCGGCGCTTTTTGTTCGTTCTTTTGCTCCAATTTTCAATCCTCCTGTCTGGTTTGAGGCAATAAAAAAGCGCCGGAGTCTTATTTCCAAAACTCCGGCGCTTGAATATTACATGATCGGTTCTTGGTTGTAGGGTTCCATGGGGTGCTGCTCTTGCTCTCTTATGCGCTCCAGGGTATCGGGAGCTGCAGTAGCAATCTGCTCCTGAACACCCGGATGCACTTTTCCTGCTCGGCAGTCAAGTCAAAACCAGCGTCCAAGGTGTCAGAGCAGCACCGGTAGATTTCAACAAGCTGCTCCTGATTGAAAATTTGCTGTTTGGAAATGAGGCCAGCGCGGATGGCGAAGTCCTGCTTGGCAACTATATAGTTTTCCTGAAAGTAATTGCCCTGGTTGAGACCTGTGCGGTCGAAGCTCCAGCCCCATGTGACGAATTGGACGCCAAGCCGGGTGGGATGGGCAGCCAGGACGGCTCCGTTGAAGTCAGCCAGCAGGCGGTAGTCACCGGTCAGGCTTTGGGCCTGCAGGGGCGGAGCCTGTTCCAGCAGCGTCATGTACTCACGCACTGTACAGGCCAGATCAGTGACTCGCTCACAGGCTCGTTCCCGTTCCGCCGTTGCCACATCCTCCTGCCAGTAGCGAACGCCTCCGTCCGCTGTAATCCGGCAGAGGGGGAGACCATCCCACTCCACAGGAAGCAATTCGTCCTGCTCAGGCTGGGAGGTGAAACCCTCTCGCGTGAGCGCAATATGTAGTTCTTCAAAATACTGTTTTCGATCCAAGTTAATTTCCTCCTGTGCGTAATGCCCTTTGGGCTCTCATTTTGATTTTATCTGAAAGCAGAAAAAAGGCCGTCACCTTAAAAAGTGACGGCCAAGATGTGTGGAATAGAAAAGTGGATTGTACTACATTTTGGTACAATCCACTTCGTTCACAAAAAATTAACAAAATAATTTTCGAAGAAACAGAAATTTTTCCGTGTTTTCACTCAAAATTGGGCGAAAAGCCCTCAGTTTTAGTTCAAGTCCTCACCGCACGTGGAAGAGGTGGGAAGATATCTTTTTCGTGCAGTAAAAATGGACGCGAAAAAAAAACCCATGGTTCCGGGCTTTTTCGGTGCGATATCTTTTTTGGTCGCACAAGGCAGGACTTGAACCTCCGACCTCCGGGTTATGAGCCCGACGAGCTACCAGCTGCTCTACTCCCGCGATATGGAATTGAAATACCGGATGGTGCCGGTGACCGGACTCGAACCGGTACAGTATCACTACCGGGGGATTTTAAGTCCCCTGTGTCTACCATTCCACCACACCGGCGGATATCGGCAACGATTAATATACCACATCCCCGGCCCGGTGTCAACACTTTTTCCGAAAACATCAAAAATTGTTGAGAGTATCATTAAATGCAGAAGAAACCGTTACGGCTTTTCCTGCATTATTTTTTTATCCGAAGGCAGGCGGAAGGAGGTAAAAGCATTGAACGGATACAGTTATTTGACGCTGGAACAGCGCCGCGAGATCGAAAAGAATGTATGCAGAGGGTGAACGCGTTGTTGACATTGCCGCCCGTCTGAAAAGGAGCGCCGCCGCTATCTACGAAGAGTTGAAGCGTGGCTATACGGGAGAGTTTGACGGCTACGCCCGCCCGAAGTACAGCGCCGATCTTGCACAAGCGACGGTGCAAGAGAATTTCCGGCGCAGAGGAAACCGACGCGGCGCAAGTGAGTAATGGCAAGGGGGCTTCGGAAATGCTTTATTTTCATTCTTGGAGCGGCGGCAAGGATAGCACAGCAAGCGTTATTTTAGATCACATTCACGGATTGCCGCCGTCAAAGATCATCTTTTCCGAAGTCATGTTCGACAAGAAGCGCGGGATCAGCGGAGAATTACCGGAACATATCGACTTTGTAATGAACAAGGCAAAGCCGCTATTTGAAAGCTGGGGATACACCGTCGAGATCGTACACGCTGAAAAAGATTATTTAGACCTTTTCTTTCATGTATTGCAAAGAAGCAAAGTTGAAGAAAGGATCGGAAAACACGTCGGCTGGCTTCTTGGTGGCGCTTGTGCCGCAAACAGGGATTTGAAGATAAAGCCGATCCGAGACTATTACAAGCGCCTTGACCTTGCCGGAGCGGAATACCGGCAATATGTAGGAATTGCGATAGATGAACCAAAGCGGCTGGAACGGTTGAGAGGTTCAAACAAAATATCGCTTCTCGAAACATTCGGGTATACCGAACAAGCCGCGTATGATCTTTGCAAGGAATGGGGCTTGCTTTCACCTACATACGAAATATCGAAGCGCGGCTGGTGCTGGTTTTGCCCGAACAATGGATACGCAGAATTTGCACACACAAAAACAAAGTATCCGGAGCTATGGCAAGAATTGAGAGAGCTTGACAAGGTGGAAAACGTTGTTTCACACGGCTTCAAATACGGAAAGACGCTTGCAGAGGTTGAAACGCTGATTGAAGAGGAAATCAGAAACCAGCAATACGCCGCCCAGCAACAATCACTATTCGACCTCATATAAACGAAAGGAGCTATTCAATATGACCGACACTTTAATTCTTTTTAAGCCGCTGGCGGACTTCGGCGAAACATTGAAGAAGGATTGCCCGAAGAACGATTGCATTGTTTACCGGAATATTTACGAACGGTATTGCGAGGAATACGCGGACTACAAGCGGATCAAAGGAAGCCTTCGCGGACTTGTCCGAAGCGACGATACGAACACTTGAACACGCGATCCGGACAAGCGAAAAAGAGCTTTACGCAATGTGGTTTGAAAATTACGCCGTTTTGAAACAGCGCGCCGCGCTGGGCATGGCTTACGGAAACGCGAAACCAAAGCGGGCGACACAGGACGACGGAACAGCGTTTGACGCTATCACGAAGGACAAGCCCACGCTGGCGGGCTTCCTTCGTTCCCTTCCGGTCATAGAAGCGCCGTGGGACGCGGCTTTTCAGAAGCGTTATTGCTCTTCCTGCACGGCGGAGAATTGCGACGCTTGCGCGAATGAGCAGTTCCGGAACAATCCGGAATGGTGGCTTTCCCTTCCGGCGGCGGAGGTGGAACAATGACGGCGGATCGGGCGCGCGGAGCGCTTGCCGTCCTGCAAGACGCGGACGGGAAGTTTATTTGCGAAGTGCCTTGCGGTTACATAGTCGAGCAGACAGCCAGCGCACACAAGCCCCGGCGGGAGCGGGCACAACGACGGCGGCGGGCAATGCTTCGCCGTCGCGTCGCCCTTACGGTTGCATTGCTGACCGTCGCCGCCCTTCTTACGGCGCTTATGCCGTGGAGCGGGAGCGGCGCGGCGGACAAGCCGAAGGACACGACCGCCGGAACGCTTGAAGAGGTACACCAGCCGACCGCCGTTCTTCTTCCTTCGAGCGGGACGGTGGCGGAATATGTGCCGAACGCGGCGGAGGTTGAAGCCCTTGCAAAGCTGATCTACGGCGAAGCGGGGATCGTTCCTTCTACGACGGAGCAAGCGGCGGTTGTATGGTGCGTTCTGAACCGCGTTGACGATCCGCGCTTCCCCGACACGGTGCTGGAGGTTATCGAAGCGCCCTATCAGTTCAGCGGCTACGATCCCGAATATCCCGTGAAAGAGGAATTCGCCCTTCTTGCGGCGGACGTGCTGACACGATACCACGCGGAGCGGGACGGCGAAGAAAATGTCGGGCGGGTGCTTCCGGCGGAATACTGCTTCTTCACGGGCGACGGGCGGCGCAATCACTTCACAACGGAATGGAAAAGTACGGATCGCTTCGGCTGGACGCTTGAAAGCCCGTACACAGATTGAAAGGAGCGGCACACGATGAAGGAAAACAAAAGCGGCTGGCAGTTCCCGAAGGCGCTTGAAATTATCAAGTGCAAGGAAGGAAGCAAGGAGTTTATGAAGGAACGTCCGGCGCGTCGCCCGTTCGGAAACACCGTGCTTATTTGCGAATATCCGATCGACGACACGGCGGCGGAAGAGCCGAACGCGAAGTTGATTACATGGCGGCTTGCGAAGCGCGCCGCACGGGACTTCTTGCGCGTTTCCTTTATGCCTTCGGCTATCGTATCGGCGGCGACGCATGGCGGAAAAACCGCCGTCCGCGTCTACGGTAAATATTAAATCACACGAAAGGAGCTATTCAATTATGTTCAGCAAGAAAAAGACAGAATGCCGCGTTTGCGGCTATCGCTTCACACCGGAGCGGGAAAACATCTACACGGCGGAAGAACCGCGTTCAGCGCTTGAAATGCTTACCGCCGCGCCCGTTCGCTTTTCGGCGGTTGATTGCCCGATTTGCGGTTGTCAAATCCGGCTGGCGGAACGTGCGCCGCGCATTGACCTTCCGGCTATTACGGAACAGCACGACGCGGACGCAGAGGAAACGGAGGGCGAAGCGGAATGAAGATCGGTACAGCTTGCGCGATCTTCTTACAGATCAACAGCGAGAAATACACAGACGAAGAGAAAGGAACGGCAATTCTTGAAGTTCTGAAAATGCCGACGCATAACGGAATTTCAAAATCCGCCATGCTGGAGGTTATCGGCTATCTTCTGAATTTAGCGTTTGACGTTCCGGAGGAAAGCGAGGTGGCGGACAATGCCTAAAATGACGGTACGCGTTATTCTGAAAAGCGGCGTTGAATTCTCTATCAAGTGCGACAAATTCACACTTACGCGAAACGGCTTTCAACAGGTAACGGGCTACAACATCGAAGGGATCACGGAGAACAAGCCCGTTTATTTGGACTTTGAGCAGGTGGCGGCGGTTGTTCGCGTATTCGCCGACGAAAAGCTGGAAACGGACGACGCGCCGGAAGAAAAGCGCCTTTTCACGGAAACGCCTATGAAATGCCCGTTCTGCGAAGGCGAAAACAGTAACGCGCGAGTATACGAGGACAAGCAGAACAAGGAATATTTCGTATATTGCCAGAAGTGCGGCGTTGAAACGAAGGACACCTTCACCAGCAAGGCGAAGGCGGTAAAAGCCTTCACAGAGGGCAAAACGAAAAAGGTTACAGGAAGCGAGGTGGCGGACGAATGAACGCGGCGCTTCTATCCTCTAAAAATATGTGCTGGTGTACGCCGCAAGACTTCTTCGACAGACTGAACGCCGAATTCGGCTTCGTGCTTGATCCGGCGGCGACCGACAAGACGGCGAAATGCTCTTTGTATTACACGCCGGAAACGGACGGGCTTTCGCAAAGCTGGGATCGCGGCGGCGCGGTATTCTGCAATCCGCCTTACGGACGCGAGATCGGCAAGTGGGTTCAAAAGGCTTTCGAGGAAGCGCGGGGGGGGTATCCGATTGTTTTACTTATCCCAGCGCGGACAGACACAGCATATTTTCACGATTACATTTACGGGAAAGCGGAAATCCGCTTCGTGCGCGGGCGGCTACGGTTCACGGACGACGACGGGAACGCCGCCGATCCCGCGCCCTTCCCTTCAATGGTAGTTATCTATAACGGGGAGCGGGTGAAGGAATGAGCGATAAAAAGAAATGCCCGTTTTGCGAAGCGATCGCGCTTCAACGGTTCATTGAAGAACACCATAGCAAGCCCGCAGGGTTCGGAATGGCTTTATCCGCCGCGCTTGTTTCCTACGCAGTAGTAAACGGGCGCAAATGCGGACGGACAACGGATTACATGAAGGACGGCAAGGGCTACCCGCTCAATTATTGTCCTTCGTGCGGAAAGCGGGTGAAGAATGAATAACCGACAGGAAAAGCCGCCCTTGAAGTGCTTGCTGGGCATTGATCCGGAGAAAACGCAGAAATGCAAGCCTTCGGAATGCGCTTCTTGCGGCTGGGAAGCGGCAGAAGCCGCACGGCGGCGGGAGTACGTGAAGGAACACGGCTTGACGCTATGCGCTGACGGCTTCCGGCGGCTGATTATTAGGAAGGAGAAAGACATGGCAACACCTTATAAGGAATGCCCGCATTGCGGCGCACATCTTGACAGCGGCGAAAAGTGCGAATGCCGCGCAGAGGAAATCGAAGCGAAGAATTCGCAGAAATACGCTTGCGGGCTTACGGAACAGGACGTTGAAAGCGGCTGGGAATGCCCGCTTGATAATCCGAACGAAACTGTCGAACGTTGCGAAGATTGCGCTTTTGCAAAAGAAACCGATTGAAAGAGAGGGTAAAGACAATGACAATTAACGAGTTTGCGGCAGAGGTTCACAAGAACGCCGTTGAACACGGCTGGTGGGAAGGCGAAAGAACGTTTCCGGAGATCGTGGCGCTTATTCATTCGGAGGTATCCGAAGCGCTGGAGGAATACCGCGACGGGAAGCCGCTTCTTTATTTCCCTTGCAACGCTGGCGGGGTTTGTTGCGAAGAGGACGGAAGCGCGCATTGCGGAAGCCGCCCTTACGATTCGGAAAATCCGAACGCCCGTTGTTCCGCGCAGAGCAAGAAGCCCGAAGGGATCGCGGCAGAGCTTGCCGACGTGATTATTCGCGTTCTTGATTATTGCGCGTATGCCGGAATTGACATTGAAAACGTGCTGGAGGTAAAGCACGAATACAACAAAAGCCGCCCGTATCGGCACGGCGGCAAGAAGTGTTAATCATGGCGGAGCGGGTGAACCACCCGCCGCATTACAACGCGGGCGGGATTGAGTGTATCGACGCGCTGGAAGCCGCAACAAGCGGGCTTCAAGGTATCGAAGCCTTTTGCACAGCGAACGCGATCAAGTATTTGTGGCGCTGGAAGCTGAAAAACGGTGAAGAGGACTTGCAAAAGGCGGTTTGGTATATCAACAGACTTATTCAACGAGCGGGCGCAGACAGCGCCGCAGGAAAGGAGCTATTCAATATGAAAGAGAACAAACACGGCTTCGAGCCGAAACAGGAATTCACGATGGGCGGGATCGCTTGGACGGTCATTCAGACGGGGGCGGATTGGGTGAAGTGCATTGCTTCCGATTGCGTCGAGGAACGCGCCTTCGATGAAGAGAACAAGAACGACTTTGCCGCTTCTTCCCTTCGTGCCTATCTGAACGGCGAATTCTTGCGCCGTCTAATTAAGGCGGGCGCGCCGGAAGAAATGTTCGAGTATTTCAACATCGACTTGACCGCCGACGACGGCTTGAAGAATTACGGCGGCGATCGCGTCCGGATCGGGCTTATCACTTGCGAGGAATACCGCCTTTTGCGCGGCAACATTCCGGCGCTTCCGGATCGTTGGTGGTGGACGGCTACACCGGACAGCCCGATAAATTCTTTCGTCCGCCTCGTCAATTCGGTCGGCTCTTTGGTCAACAGCAACGCGTACTACGGCTACTATGGCGTTCGCCCGCTTTGCAATCTCAAATCTGAAATCTTGGTATCGTACTTAAACGGCGAGAACGCAGAGGAACAGAAGAAGCGCGCCGAAGCCGTCGATATGATGAAGCATATTGCCGCCGCGTGGGACATCGACGCGGAAGAGGTTTTCGGGAGGGCTGACGAATGACAATGTATCAATTCATGGTGAACGCCTTTTATATGCTTTGCGGCGTTGCTTGCGTCGCCGCTTCCGTTGTGATCGTCTACATCGTTTTGAACGTGCTTTTCAGAGCGCTTCGGAGGGGCGGCGGGAACAATGGCAGATATTAAGATCGACGAAGAATTGCTTTTGCGCGCAGGGCTGGGGATCGGCTACGCGTTCGCGCCATTCTTTCGGGGCATTTTAGAAGGCGTTGAAGATTACACGATCGAACAGGCGGCGCGGGAAATGCAGGAAGAACACGACGCGCAGGAAGCCGAAGAGGGCTTGAAACGTCCGGTTGAAAAAACGCTGATCGGCGATTGCCGGAAGTGCTGGTGCGATCAATGCGCGAAGCTGGAACAATGCGTTCACTTGCGCGAAGGCGCGCTTCCGGACGGGGTACGCCCGTTCCCTTGCGTCGGGTGCGCGGACGGAATGCGCTTCAAGCCTTGCGAAGAAGAACGGTGCGCCGATTTCGAGCAGGGCGCAGGATTTAATAACGGCTGACAAAACAAAAAAAGAGAACGTCCGGTTGCGACGTTCCGGACGTTCTCTTTTCCTCTTACATAGCTGTAAAAGGAGCTATTCAATATTGAAATTATAGCATTTTACGGCGCTTTTGTCAAGGAAGGGCGGCGGGATTATGCAGAGGGTTAAAAGACGTATTTTTTCGGGCGTTGTATGTGAACAAGAGGTTTACACCGTATCCGATCGAGCGAACATCAAGAAGGCTGAACCGCGACCGCGCTTCAAGGACGACGAAGAGCGCGCGCAACACCGGATCGGCATATCAAAGCGGAAACACCAGCGGCTGGTTAATGAAAACTTTTCGCCGCTTTCCTTATATAGTACGCTGACGTTCGACGACGACAGCGAAGTTCATACATTCAGCGAAGCGCGCAGAATACGCGACAATTACTTCCGGCGGCTTCAAAGAGCTTGCCCCGACGCGAAGATCATTATTTACATGGGGCGCGGCAAGTCTACGAACCGAATTCATTTTCACATGATTTCGGACGGCATACCGGAAGAAACGATCAGCGGCAAGTGGAACGACGGATCAGTAATCCATATTCGGCACTTGCGCGAACACAATTATTATAACGGCGTTGACTACGGGCAGGATTACACAGGGCTTGCGGATTACCTCTTCAACCATTGGACACCGGAACAGGGCGGACACCGTTGGAAGGCAACGCGCAATCTTCGCCAGCCGGAGAAGGAAGCGCCGACGCTTGCGCTTCGGACGTATACGGAAAAGAAAGCACCGATCGCGCCGAAGGGTTACAAGCTGGTGGAAGCCCGCGCGACGAAGTGGGGCTACATATATTATAAATATGTACGCGAACCGGAGAAACCGAAACGCCGGAAGAAACGCGAATAGCGGGAACGCCCGAAGGGGCGCAATAAAAAGCCTTGTAAATATGTAAAGTTTTACGACCAGCGCTTTCCCTTCCGAAAGATTGATTTTATTTATTCCCCGTCGCCCGCTTTTCAGAGATCACGAACGCGCGCATTGTCAAGGGTGCGAAGCACGGCGAAGCCGCTTGCCCTTGATAATGAAAGCGCGGGAGTGATAAAAGCGGGAAGGCGGCGGGGATATAAAATCAATCGTGAAGGATCGGTTCGGAACACGGATCGAGGAAGCCCGCCGGATCGCCGATAGATTTATTCCTTTAAGCCCGTTCCCCAGCGGGGGGGCGGAGGGGGAGAAAAAGAAAGAAGGTGAACAACGTATGCTTGAATTGAACAAGCTGTATAACATGGACTGTATGCAGGGAATGAAAGAGTTTCCGGACGGCTTCTTCGATCTTGCGATCGTTGATCCGCCTTACGGTATCGGCATAGACGGACAGAAGAAGCGCGTATGCGGCAATCCGAAGCATAACCGGAAAGAGCATATCCGGAAAAGCTGGGACAAGACTATTCCCCCGCCCGAATACTTCCGCGAATTGGAACGCGTTTCAAAAGCGCAAGTGATATGGGGCGGAAATTACTTCGTTCCGTATCTTGAACAAGGGCATAAAGGCTGGCTTGTATGGGACAAGGGGCAACACGGCTTGACAATGAGCGATTGCGAACTAGCATATACCAGCTTCGACACGCCGACGCGCGTTTTTGTCTGCAATCGCGTTGAATTGCTGAACGACGGGACGTTCACGAAGTCGATCGCGGGCTTCGTTATCACGCTTTCCGCGCCGCTGGAAGCCAACAGCCAGCCGACACGCGCGAATATCAAGGTAACGCGAGATATTCCGGCGGGCGGCACGTTCAAGGTTGAAGCGACGAACAATCCGTTTGACGCTTCCCCCGTTTGGGAGGATTGCACGAACGCGGTTGTTCAAGGCGTTGCACACGTTTTCACAAATAAGATCAACACGGCGGCACAGTACGGAATGAATATCCGCGTAACCGTCCAGCGCGGCGACGCGCTGACCGCTTGCTGGGTATCGGGGATCGGGGGAATTTTGAATGAGCGTAATTCACAAGAAGAGCAACGGCGGAGCTTCCACCGAAATTGAAAAAGAGGTTCGGGAAGTCAAAGCGGCGGGAGAGCAAACCGCCGCTTTGCTTGCCCTATCCTTCAAAGCGCAGATCGTGCAGGATCGCGCCGCCGGAACGAACGTCATTTCCGACGCGGCGATCCTGCAATCGGCGGAAGTGATCGAATACGACGAATACGCCGACAATCACGCTTACAACACCGTCGGCGAAATCATCAAGCACAACGGGCGGTATTACGAGATCAAAGCGGCGCACACGTCGAACGCGGCGGCTTATCCCGTTGAAACCACCTTCGCGTACTATCGCTTGATCGAGCTTTCCGCGACCGGAACGCTTGACGATCCGATCCCGTATCCGGAAACGGCGGGGATCGTCGTTAATGTCGTTTCCGGCTTGTATTACAGCTACAAAGGCGCGGTATACCTTGCAAAAGCAGATATGCCGAATTGCGTTTATCCGCCGGACACGGCGGGCTTGTGGCAATGGGAAAAAGTAACCTAACGGGAAGGAGGATCAACGATGGACACTTTCACAACGGTTCTTTCCGTCTTTTCTACCGTATGCGCTATCGTGTTCGGCTATATCGCTTTTGTTCGTAACAGGGACAAGGACAAGGAAAGCAATGTGAAGCACGACGCGACCGTTTTAACCGAGATCGGATACATCAAGGCGAACACGGACGAAATCAAGGCGGAGCAGAAGGAACAGCGAAAGACGAATACGGAGTTCGTAACGCGCTTGACCGACGTTGAAGCGTCGGCGAAACAGGCACACAAGCGGCTTGACCACATCGAAAAACGAATGGATCAAGCAGAGTAACACCAGCGACGGCGGGGGCTTCCCCGCCGCTTCTTCATTGCAAAGGAGGGTTCAGCAATGAGCAATAGCAAACTTATTTCGTGTACGCTGATTTCACCGAACAAGAACAGCCCACGAAATCACAAGATCGACACGATCACAATTCATTGCGTCGTCGGGCAATGTTCCGCCGAGAGGATCGGCGAAATCTTCAAGCCGACTTCGCGACAGGCAAGTTCAAACTACGGGATCGGCTACGACGGGCGGATCGGGCTTTACGTCGATGAAGCCGATCGTTCGTGGTGCAGTTCTTCGGCGGCGAACGATAACCGCGCAATCACGATCGAGGTTGCAAGCGACACAAAGCACCCATACGCCGTGAATGATAAAGCATACGCGGCGCTTCTTGATCTTGTCGAAGATATTTGCCGCCGGAACGGGATCAAAAAGCTGGTATGGAGTACAAGCAAGGACGACCGCGTAAACCACAAGAACGGGTGCAATATGACCGTTCACAGGGATTACGCGAACAAGTCTTGCCCCGGCGATTATCTGTATAACCGGCACGGCGAGATCGCGGCGGAGGTAAACAGGCGGCTGGGCGTTCCGGCGGTGGAACAGAAGCCGGAGCAGAAGCCGCAGGGCGACGCGAAGAACCTTTACCGCGTCCAGCTTGGAGCGTTTGAGAAGAAGGACAACGCAACAGCGTTCGCGGCGAAGCTGAAAAAGGAAGGCTTCGATACGTACATCGTGCAGATCGGCAAGTATTACAAGGTGCAAGTGGGCGCGTTCAGCGTCAAGAAGAACGCGGAAGCTATGCTGGAGAAGTTGAAGAAGGCGGGACACGACGACGCTTTCATTACCTATTCCGGCACGTCCGGCGGGACATCGGCGCGGAAGATCACAACGGGAAGCAAAGTGCGCGTGAAAGCGGGCGCGAAAACCTATTCCGGCGGAAGCCTTGCTTCCTTCGTCTATTCCCGCGATCACATCGTCAAAGAGCTTTCCGGAAAGCGCGCCGTGATTACCTACGGCGGAACGGTTGTCGCGGCGGTGAACGTCGATGATCTAACGCTTGTTTAACACACGCACAACGCACGGTATGCGTTACACAACGCGCGCCGTGCGTTAATTGCGCTATGAAAGGGGACGCAATGAAAAACAAACCTTCGAGCGGGAAGCGGGTGGCGAAGCGCCGCTTCTTCAAGGCTGACGAACGCTTCGCAACGAAAGCCGTTATTGTGATCGCAATTACAACGGCGGCTTTCATCGTCGCGCAGTACGTTTCATTCCTTATCACGCGGCAGGAACAAACCGTTCTGATCGAATGGTATTTCCGCGCCGTCGTGATTGAATGCGGCGCAATGATGATGAAGCGTCTTGCCGAAGTAATCGTCGGCAGGATCAAGAAAAAAGAAAAAATCGACATAACAGAAAGCGAGGATACAAACAATGACTATTGATCTTACCAGCATTGCAAACGCCGTGATCGCTCTTATCGCGGCTATTATTACTGCCTTCGTGATCCCGTGGATCAGAAGCAAGACGACCGCCGCGCAGTTTGAGAAAATCAAAATGTGGGTAACGGTTGCCGTCGAAGCCGCCGAACAGCTTTACACCGGAAGCGGCAGGGGCGCAGAGAAGAAAGCATACGTTGTTGAATTTCTGAATAGCAAGGGCTTCAAGATCGACGCGGAAACGCTGGATAAACTGATCGAAGCCGCCGTCTTTAATCTTCCGGACTACTTCACTATTTCCGGCATTCCGGCGGATACCGACAGCAACAAAGAGTAATTGACCGCGCGGCGGATCGCGCTTCCCCTTTCAGCCTTCCGCCGCATAAAGAACAATCCCCCGTGCGGGCTTTCGAGCCTTGCACGGGGGATTTTTTTGTTTGGTTCATTCCTTCGGCGGTTCGACCGACGCTTCCGACGGCGCGGCGGTTTTCCCTTTAATGAGTTGATACAGCTTCTTACAGCCGACCGCAATTCCCTTGAATAGATAGTAATAAATCTTGTAAAACGCCCACAAGAAGAAGTACAGACACCAGCCCGCGCCGATAATCATATACCACATCAAATAGAACATTCCGGCGAAGAGCATAGCGAAGCACCACAACGGCGCGTTTCGCTTATTCACACGCACACCGAAGCCCAGCCGGAAACCGGACATCTTCTTCAATGTCTTTGTAAAGCTGACGAACATTAGAGCAAATCCCCCCTTCTTAAATGTAAATTTTCAAGGCAGAATTCGCCCATTCTAACCTTTAACACAATTATACGCCCGTCATGCGCTAAAATCAAGAATAAAGCGGAATATTTACACACCGTTTGCAAATAATCAGAATGAAGAGGGATCGCGGCGGCAATGAAGATATATGATTACAACGGCAAGAAGAACATTTGCGGCGACCGATTGCGCGAAGCGCGCGTCGTCCGGCGGCTACGTCAAGAGGATTTAGCCGCACAAATACAGTTGAAAGGGATCAACATGGAGCGGGACAGCATAAGCCGAATTGAAATCGGTACGCGCTTCGTATCCGACTTTGAATTGAAGATATTTGCGGAAGTGCTGGGCGTTTCGGTGCAATGGCTTTTAGGCATAGACGAATGACGGCGGCGGGGTGATCCCGTCGCCGCTTATCTTTTATTTTTTTTTTCTGCTTTTTTCGCAAAGACTATTGACATATACGCACGTATATAGTATAATAATAGACAGAAAGGAGGTTAAGACGTTGAGCAAGAAAAAGCAAAAGAAAAGCGGCAATAAGAAAGACCAGCCAGCAAGCACAATCAATCTTATTACCGCGATCGTAAACCTTGTAATTGCAATTCTTCTTCTGATAGAAAAGCTGACAAGGTAACGGGCAGGGGGAGAAATCCCCCTTGCCTTGATAAGTATAACACAAAAAACGCTTAACGTCAATGGAGCATGGATACAGCGATTTATATTCTTGTGGCGATTAGCATTGCTTTGTCGATCGTTGCTATCGTCTTATCCTTGAAGCGGAGGAAGTAACAAAATGAACGAAAAGGACTATTCAGCGCAAAAGAAACACATTCGGACGCATTACGCCCGCTTCCCGCTTGATCTTCGTCCGGAAGTGCTGGAGGAATTCAAAAAGGCTTGCGCGGACAACGGGACAACGCCGACAACGGAAATCAAGAAGTTTATTGCGGCGTATTGCGAAGCGGCGCGGGATAAGTAACTATCGGCAGGGGCGGCAGAAATGCCGCCCTTTTGTCATATTCGGAAGCTGGAGGAAGAAAGAATGCACAAACACTTAACATGGACGGATCGCCTAAAGATCGAAAAAGGGATTGAAAGAGGGCTTGAAGCCGTGCGCGATTGCCGACCGTCTGCACGTCCACAATACAACGATATACAGAGAGTTGAAGCGCGGACGCTATACGCATTTGAATTCCGACTTGACGACCGAAGAACGCTATTCGCCGGAGATCGCGCAACAGCGCTATGAAGAGAACCTAAAAGCCAAAGGCGGCGAATTGAAGATCGGCAACGATTACGAATTGTCAGCTTTTATTGAAAAGAAGATCGGCGAAGAAGGCTATTCCCCCGCCGCCGTCGTCGGAGAAATCAAGCGGCTGGGGCTGACCTTCAAAACGGAGATCAGCGAAAAGACGATCTATAATTACATCGACAAGGGTATATTCTACGGGATCAGCCGCGAGAGCTTGCCGGAACGCGGAGAGCGAAAGCGGAAGTATGACAAGGTGGAGCGGAAGAAAGCCGCCCGCGCGCCGCAAGGCGAAAGCATAGAAGAACGCCCGCAGGAAATCAACGATCGGCAGACCTTCGGACATTGGGAAGGCGATTGCGTATGCGGGAAGAAGCGGACGAAGGAAACCTTGTTCGTTCTTTCGGAGCGCTTGACGCGGAACGAAATTATTATCAAAATGCCGGATCAGACCGCCGCCAGCGTCGTGGCGGCGCTGAACAAGTTAGAACGACGCTTCGGGAAGAAGTTTTCACAGATATTCAAAAGCATTACGTTTGACAACGGATCGGAATTCATGGATTGCGCCGGAATTGAAAAATCCGTCTACGGCAAAGACCGGAAGCGCACGAAGGTTTACTATTGCCACCCGTACAGCGCATACGAACGCGGCACGAATGAGAACATAAACAAAATGATACGGCGGTTCTTGCCGAAAGGAACAGACTTCCGGAAAGTAACCGCCGCATATATTCAGCGCGTCGAAACGTGGATCAACAATTACCCGCGCGAGATTTTAGGCTTTGAAACGTCCGGATCGCTCTTTGAAAGATACGTCGCCGAAGCCGCTTGAACTGATCCTGTATCTGGCGCTGGCGCTGTGCTGCGGCGTTATCATCATGCTGGGCGAGCTGGCGCTGGGCCGCAAGACGGGCCATGGCGCTGTGGGCGCTTACCAGAGCATCTCCAAGCGCTTCAAGTGGCTGGGCTGGCTGGGCATTGCCGCTGCGGCGCTGATCTTCAGCTTTTACAGTGCTCTGGGCGGCTACTGTCTGCGCTATGTGGTGGTGAACTTCGGCAACCTCATCGGCGCTGAATTCGGCACCAATGGGGTGGGCGGCAGCGACGTGTTTCAGACGCTGCTGAGCCAGCCCGGCGTGTCCATCGCCTTTGCGCTGGCCTTCATGCTCATCACCATGCTGGTGGTCATGGGCGGCGTAGGCGGCGGCATTGAGCGGGTCTGCTCCGTGGGGATGCCGGCCCTGTTCTTTATCCTTATCATCTGCATCATCCGTGCCTGCACCCTGCCGGGTGCGGCGGACGGCCTGAAGTATATGTTCGTCCCCGGCTGGTCCGTGGCCAACGGCATCATTGACGAGGCTCCCGGCTTCTGGAAGGTTCTCACAGCCGCCGGCGGGCAGATGTTCTTCTCCCTGTCCTTGGGCGCCGGTGTCATGATCACCTACGGCTCCTATCTGGATAAGAAGCAGGATCTGGGCAAGAGCGCCATGATCATCGTGGGCATGGACACCGTGGTGGCCCTGATGGCCGGTCTGTGTGTCATTCCCGGACGCTTTGCCTTGGATCCCAGCGGAGATCTGGGAGGCCCGGAGCTGCTGTTTATCACCATGCAGAACGTGTTCGATAAGATGGGACCCGCCGGTCCCGTGTTCGGCATCCTGTTTTACCTGCTGGTGTTCTTTGCCGCCATCTCCTCCTCCATCTCCATGCTGGAGGTCATCGTGGCCCATTTCTGCGATAAGGCACGGGAAAAGGGCAAGGGCGACCGCCGCAAGCTGTATTCCGCCATTGTGGTGGTGATTTGTGCGGCCCTGTGCGCTCTGGTCTGCGCCGACGGTATGGGCAGCAATCACATCTCCCCGGCGGAGCTGCTGGGTCTGGCCGGTGCCAAGCTGCCTGGCTGGAGCACCAGCTGGCTGGGTCTGTTCGACAGCGTGGCCGAGGGTCTGCTGATGCCCTTGGGGGCGCTGCTCATGTGCCTGATGATCAGCTGGGAGCTGAAGCCGGATGCCCTGCGGCAGGAGATCCTCCTCAACGGCGAGAACCGCCCTTGGGTCTATGATTTCTTCCGTCTCTGCGTCAAGTATATCACGCCGCTGTGTATGCTGATGATCCTGTACGGGCAGATCTCCGATTTCTTCATTGTCTGATAAATAAAACCAATAGGGGACGCCATGCGTCCCCTATTGGTTTTATGGGGCCGGGTCATCAGACCCCGGCGTGCTTTCCGACTGCGGACGCCCGTATCCTTCTTGTCATCACCTCTGGTCAGACGCAATGTATTTTTCGTCTCCGTGGAGAAAAATTCCGGGAGTGCCGGTATCGAAACAGGCCCCGTCCATCGGACGGGGCCTGTTCTTGCGCTTTTTGGGGAATTTGCAGCTCCTCTTACCGCAACCTGACTTACCCGTAGTACGCCATGAGCATATCCACCACGGTGCCGTAGCTCTGGACGCCACGGCTCGCCGTTGCTTTTGAGGAAGGAGTCGTAGACCCTGCTGGCAGCGTCGTTCACCGGCCCCTCGAAGGCCGCCCAATAGGCGCTGTTCTGCCGCAGGTCTGCCACCACCGTATCCGGCAGTGTATCCCGGATGGCCTGCCACCGGTCCGGGTCCGCCCGGTACAGGGCGTTGCCCAGATGCACATACCCCATCAGCAGCCCGGAATACCGGTACACCGGGTCGCCGCTGGCCAGAGACACCGCAATGGCGATGAAGTTGCACTCCTGCTCCGAGGCGATGCCCCGCTGATGGGCCATCTCATGGACGATGGTGGAGGGCAGGAAGCTGGCAGGGCAGTCCACATTGAGGTTGGCCTCCCCGGTGAAGGGGAAGTAGAAGCCCGTGAAGTCCATGGCGCTGAGCGCTGTGGAGCAGCTGATGGCTTTGGGCGTGTGATCCTTCATCCGCAGACAGGGGAACTCCTCATAGGAGGGGGCGTACACCGACGTGGCGGCGGCGAAGATCTCCTGCCGGGACACGGCAAAGCAGCCATTCTCGTCCCGCTGCACATTGTCTGCCGCCTGTGCCAGCTGGTGGGCAAAGTCCGCCGTGACGGCCTCTAACTCCTCCACGGTACAGGAGCGGGCATAGATGCCGGACTGCTGCTGGAAGGAGTCGGCATAGTAGTTGACGCCCCACAGCAGGCAGAAGCCTGCATAGATGCTCAGCCCGCTGCACACCACCGTCAGGAAGAAGCGGTACAGCGTCCGGCCCCGGTGGGGCTGAGTCACCATCCGCCGGAGGACATTGGCCACATAGAAGATAGCCACCGATAGCAGCACGATATACAACACCTCCGCTATGGAGGTGCGGAACAGATAGCAGACGCTGGCCACCGCCCGCTCCCAAGGCATGATGACGTGGCGGCTGAGCCAGTTCATCAGCCCCGGCACCGGCCGCAGGGCGAAATACACCGCCAGCAGGGCCACTACGGCCAAAAGCCACCGGTGCAGTCCCCGGTGGCGTCTGTAAAACTCCCTCATAGCGCTCACAGCTCCAGCGGGCGGCCCGTCAGATCCATTACCGTCCGCAGCGTCGCCAGCAGGCGGCCCGTTTCGTCGGTGATGTCCGTGTGGCAGAAGCAGAGAGACTTGCCCATGCGATCCACGTGGCCCACGGCGATGAGGGTGCTGCCCAGCCCCGCCGCATCCAGAAAGTCGATGGAGGCGTTGACGGTGAGGCACACCTCCTGCCGCAGGGTCAGGGCCGCCGTCCCGGCGGCAATGTCCGCCAGAGCAAACAGGATGCCGCCGTGGGCCGTCCCCCAGCGGTTCAGGCTCTCCGGCTGAAGCGTCAGCTCCACACGGGCCTCGCCGTCCTGCAGGTCCGTCACCCGGATGTGATTGTGTACGGTAAATGGCTCGGCCTTGGTGCCGTAGGCCAGTAATTTCTCTTTCAGCTCGTTGGTCATATGCTCTCACTCCGCCGCTGCTAACAGCGCCTTGGTATAGTCCTCCTTGGGATGGTCGTAAAGCTCCTCCACCGGCCCCTGCTCCACGATGCGTCCCCGGTGCATCACAAGGCACCGGTCGCAGATCTCATACACCACGTTCAGATCGTGGGAGATAAACAGGTACGACAGCCCGTACTCCCGGCGCAGCCGGGCGATGAGCTCCAATATCTGAGCCTGAATGGTGACGTCCAGCGCCGACACCGCCTCGTCAGCGATGATAAGTCCCGGCTTCTGGATCAGGGCCGTGCCAATGCACACCCGCTGCCGCTGGCCACCGGACAGCTCCGACGGGTACATTTTGCCGCACTCCGGCGGCAGACCTACCAGCTTCATGATCTCCGCCACCCGCCGCCGTACCTCGGCGGCGTCGTATTCCCGTAGATCCGCAGGGGTTCGACAATATCCACTCCACCGTGCGGCTGGGGTTCATGGCGCTGGCCGGGTCCTGAAACACCATCTGAGGGCGCTTGCTGTGATGGATGATCTCCCCTCACAGTCCGGCAGCATCCCCAGAATGGCACGGGCCAGCGTGGATTTGCCGCTGCCGCTCTCCCCCACCAGTCCCAGTATCTCGCCCCGGTACAGGTCAAAGCTCACGTCGTGGAGCACCTGCTGCCGTCCCCGGCGCAGCACGCCGGAGGGCCGATACCACACATTCAGGTGCCGCACCTCCAGAATGGGTTCGCTGTTCATAGCTTCCTCCTTGTGGGAATGGCGGCAATGAGCCGCTGGGTATAGGGAGCCTGCGGGTGGAAGAAGATCTGGTCCACCGGCCCCGTCTCCACGATGCGGCCCTTTTCCATCACCGCCACACGGGTGCAGAGCTTACGCACCACGTGGAGGTTGTGGGAGATGAAGAGGATGGACATTCCCATTTCCCGATTCAGCCGCCTCAGCAGCTCCAGTATCTGGGCCTGAATGGTCACATCCAGCGCCGTGGTGGGCTCGTCCGCCAGCAGCAGCTTGGGCCGGGCCACAATGGCGGCGGCGATCATCGCCCGCTGGAGCATACCGCCGGAAAGCTCGTGGGGATATTTCTCGCAGACCCCCTCCGGGTCCGGCAGCTCCACGTCCCGCAGGGCCTGCAAGGCCCGCTGCCGCCGCTCCTGCGCCGACAGGTCGGTGTGTACCCGCAGGCACTCCTCCACCTGCTTGCCGATCCGCATGGTGGGGTCCATGGCGCTCATAGGCTCCTGAAACACCACACAGATATCCTTGCCCTGAATGGCACGGATGCGCTGGCCGCCGGCGTGGAGCAGATCCTCGCCGTCCAGCAGGATGCGGCCCCGGAAATCCGCCTGCTCCGGCGCAGCAGGCCGGACACCATCATGGCCGTTACGGTCTTGCCGGAGCCGGATTCACCCACCAGGCCCAGAATTTCGCCGTCCTGCACCGTCAGGTCGATGCCCCGTACCGCCTCGTGGTCGGAGGTATGGAACTGCACATGAAGGTCCTTGATCTCCAGCATGGCGCTACCTCCCCCATTTCTTCTGCTGCAGGCCCTCACCGATGAGGCTGACCCCTAAGATCAGCAGCACGATGACACTGCCGCAGGTGAGCATATACCACGGCGCACGAACCATGTAGCTCTGGGGGACTCGGACATCATGTAGCCCAGAGACACCTCCGGCGGCTTGACACCAATGCCCAGAAAGCTCATGCTGGCCTCCGCCAGAACGGCGTTGTTAAACCCGATGGCCAGCGTCGGCAGCAGCACCTGCCGGGTGTTGGGCAGGATGTGTACCAGCATGATCCGCAGGTGGCTGGCCCCCATGAGCCGGGCGTTTTTCACATAGTTCATCTCCCGCTGCCGGGCGAACTCCCCCGGATAACACGGGCGTAGCTGGGGATGAAGGCGATGCCCAGCGCCAGAATGACGTTGTAGGTGCCGAAGCCCAGCAGGGAGATGACCACCAGCGCCAGCAGGATGCTGGGAAAGGCGGTGACAGCGTCGTTGACCCGCATCAGCAGCTCGTCCACCAGCCCGCCGAAGTAGCCGGTGAGGGCGCCCACCAGCGTTCCCACCACGGCGCCGATGGTCACGGTGCAGGCGCTGATGAAGAAGGTGGTGCGGGCGCCCACCATGACCCGGCTGAAAATATCCCGGCGAAGTTGTCCGTACCGAACAGGTGCCGCAGGGAGGGCGCAGCGAATTTCTCGCTGCCGGACATGGCCGTGGGGGCATAGGGCGTCCAGAAGCAGCCCACCAGCGCCATGGCCGTGATGACCGCCGTGATGGCAAGGCCGATGCGGAGATAGTGATTCTTTTTCTGGTGCAGCAGCACGGAGCCTGCCCCCCTTTCCATAGAAATTTCTCTTTACAAATGTGTGCGGCTCAATCCGTCAGCCGCAGGGGGGATCCAGCCGCTGATTCAGCAGATCCCCCAGCAGGTTCACCAGCACCACCCAGAAGGCCACCAGTACCACGACGGCCTGCACCACCGGATAGTCCCGGTTGGAGATGGAGGTCAGCAGCAGCCGCCCCAGCCCCGGAATGGCAAAGACCTGCTCGATGACGACGGAGCCGGCCACGATGTCGGCGACTGTCATGGCCAGAAAGCTCACCACCGGCGGCAGGGCGTTCCGCAGCACATGGAGGTACAGGGTGGCCCGCCGGTCGTTGCCCCGGCTGTACGAGGTGCGGACGTAGTCCTTGTTCATCTCCGCCAGCAGCGCCGAGCGCAGCATCTTCACCGTCATGGCGATGCGGGGGATGGCGATGGCGGCGGCGGGGAAGACCAGATAGCCGGCGCTCTGCCAGAAGTTCTCCGCCGGTGAGACGAAGCTCCCCGGCACGAACCACCGCAGCAGCAGGCCGAACAGGTACGTCAGCAGGATGCCGGTAAAGAAGGCCGGCACCGCCATCAGTACCTGATTCACCACCGTCAGGGCCTTATCCAGCGCCCCGCCGCTGTGGCGGGCGGTGAAGAGTCCCAGCGGGATGGACAGCACCACGATCAGCAGAAACGACAGCAGGGTCAAAAGCCCCGTCACGGGAATTTTCCCCTGCAGCATCTGGCTCACCGGCATACTGTAATTGTACGACGAGCCCATGTCCCCCGGACGAAATCCCCAGCCTGCTGACGTACCGCTCCAGAAACGGGCGGTCCAGCCCCAGCTCCTGCCGCAGGGCCTCCACCCGCTCCGGGGTGGCCTGTTCGCCCAGCAGCTTGGCGGTGGGGTCGCCGGGAATGATGCGAAAGGCCAGAAAGGCCAAAAATGAGACGATGACCATGGTCAGCAGCATCCACACGATCTTCTTTGCCGCATATTTCATGGTCATCGCCTCATTTCTATGGGGACGGTCTCGCCGTCCTTATTTCACAAAATGCACCGTGGACAGATCCAGCACATAGATGGGGTAGAACTCCAGCCCCGCCAGATTCTGACGCATGGCCACCAGATCCGCCAGATCCTGAATGTACAGGTTGGCGGCGGTGTCGGAGAGCATGGTCTCCATTTGCTTGTAGACCTCCGCCTGCTGCGCATCGTCGGAGGCGTTCATGGCCTGCGTGAACAGCGCATCGTAGTCGGGATTGTTGTAGTTGACAAAGTTTTTGGCGTGATCCGAGGTAAAGCGCTCCAGCAGCGCACGGGCCGTCATGGCACTGGCATCCAGCCCCACCAGCGTGGCCTGGAAGTCCCGGCCCTTATAGACCTGCTCATGCCACACGCCCCCTCCATGGGCTGGATGGTGACGTTGACGCCCACAGCACGCAGCTGCTCGGCCACCACCTCCGCCGTGTCCATATGGGGCTGATAGTTGGGGGAACGGAGATGGTCATGTCAAAGCCGTTGGGATAACCGGCCTCCGTCAGCAGCTCCTTGGCCTTGGCGGGGTCATAGGGGTACTTCTGCACCAGCTCCGGCAGGAAGTACTTGGTAAAGCCGGATAGATGCTGCTGCCCAGCGCCGTACCGTGGCCGTCAGCGATCATGTCCATGATGGTCTGGCGGTCGATGGCGTAGCACAGGGCCTGACGCACCTGCTGATCGTCAAAGGGGGCCACGGCGTTGTTCAGATACACCGCCTGTACCAGATTCATGGTACCCTCCAGAATCTGGAAGTCGCTGTCCAGCTGCGCCGTCTGAGACGAGGTCAGATGGGCGCACAGGTCGATGGACTTGCCCTTCAGGGCCGTCACCAGCGCATCGGCGCGCTCGTAAATTTTATAGGTCACCTTATCCAGATAGGCGGGGGTCCCCCAGTAATCGTCATAGCGCTGGATGACGAAGTTCTCCTGCGGGGAGCGGGACACGTACAGGAACGGGCCGGTACCCACGGGATGGGTAGCCTGATCGTCGTAGCCCTTGGGGATGATGGCGCTGGTGAGATAGCTGATGAACTCCAGATCCCGCTGGGCAATGGTGATGGTCACGGTCCTTTCGTCAACGGCCTTGACCTCCTGGATAACAGAAAACGCCGGCACCAGAGGCGTACCCTCCGATGTATCGGCGCAGCGTTCGATGGAATATACCACATCCTCCGCCGTCACCGTTGCGCCATTATGGAACTTCACACCCTCACGCAGGGTAAAGGTATAAGTCCTTCCGTCCTCAGACAGCTGGTAGCGCTCCGCAACAGCGGGGATCAATTCACCCTTGGAATTGGGCTTTACCAAGCCCTCAAACAGGTTGAACAAGACCTCTCTGGTTCCTGCGGTCACCATCCGGTGAGGGTCAAGACTGTCATCCAGGTCCTTGGCGATGCCAACGGTGATCTCTCCGCCGCTGACTGCTTCGCCGCCGTTATTTCCTTGTCCGCCCTGATCTTTGCTGCCGTCTCCGCAAGCGGTGAGTACGGTGCAGACCAGTCCCAGCGTCAGGAAAAAGAGCCAATAGTCTCTTCTTCATGTCTTCTCCTTCCCTTGCCGCCCTTTCGGCGGCAGGCCGGAAATAATGGTCGCCCCGGCCTGTGTGATCGTGTGGCATCACCCGGCGAGGGCCTGTCGATATGCAGTTGTCGAAGTGCAATGTACCACATTTCCCCACGGTTTGCAAGAGAAAGTTTCGTTTTTGCAAAAAAATGCGGGGAAAGCGCTCACACTTCCCCGGCAAAAACCCGGCAGCCCGCAAAAAAAGCACCGGCATCCCCTGATGGGATGCCGGTGCGGAGCTGCGCTGTCAGTTGGTCTCCGTTGGCGGAGCGGGAGGCTCCTCCGGCGGCATGGGCTCCTGATCCCGGTGGACGTATTCGCAGGCCTCCAGCGGCATATGACGCTTTTCCAGCTGCCGGTCGGTGAGGTACTTTACCAGCGTCTGCAGGCAGGCGAAGATGGGGACGCCCAGGAACATTCCCAGCACCCCGGCAAAGCCGCCGCCCACGGTGATGGCCACCACCACCCAGAAGCTGGAGATGCCGGTGGCATCGCCCAGGATCTTGGGGCCGATGATGTTGCCGTCGATCTGCTGCAGAACGATGATGAACACGATGAAGATCAGGCACTGCTTGGGGCTCACCAGCAGGATCAGGAAGGCACTGGGCGCTGCGCCCAGGAACGGCCCGAAGAAGGGGATCATGTTGGTGACGCCAACCACCACACTCACAAGGGGCGTGTAGGGCAGTGAGAAGATGGAGCAGCCGATGAAGCACAGAATGCCGATGATGAGGGAGTCCAGCATCTTGCCCCGGACGAAGCCACTGAAGATCTGATCCGTCTTGCGGGTGGCCCGCACCATCCAGCGGGCCTGCTCCTCCTGCAGGAGGGCATACAGCAGCTTGCAGCACCGGGCCAGACTCTTCTCCTTCATGGCCAGCAGGTACACGGAGATGATGATGCCCACCAGGAAGTTGGTGGTGAAGGTCACAAGACCCCAGATGCCTGTCCAGATGCCGCCGGTGATGGTGGTGAGCATCTGCTGCGCGCCGGGCAGTACCTGCTCCGTCAGCACCTTCATGAGGTCATTGTAGTAGTTCTCCAGATTCGTCTCCATCCAGCCGGCGATCTCCGGGTTCTTCTCCAGCAGATTGGTGACCCAGACATATATCTTATTATAGTAGCTTTCGGCGTTGTTGATAAGCATGGCCACGCTGTCGATGAGCTGGGGGATCAGCACGCTCATCAGCAGATACAGCAGGTACGCCACCACGGCCCACGTCAGCAGGATACTGACACCCCGCAGCAGACCGCCTCGGAGCTTGGGCTCCTGACCCTTGCTCAGCCGCTTCAGCCCCTTACGGATCAAGCCCTCGATCCAGTTGACGATGGGTGCCAGCAGATAGGCCATGGCGAAGCCGTACAGCACCGGGGCCAGCACCGTCACCAGCTTGCTCAGATAGCGCTGGAGGGTGCCGTTCATATAGAATGTATCGTAAAAAGGCAAGGATGGCGCAGACGGTGAGAAACACCGTCAGGCCCCATTTGAAATAGTGGCTTTTTTGCTGCTTCATGGGTGGACTCCTTCCGCCGAAGTAGGTACGCACAACATACCATAATATCTTATATCATACCGAAAGCCCGCCGCCAATGCAAGCCCGCCGGGCAAATTTTTTCTTTAAGAATGTGTACAGAAACCGTTCAGGACTTCTCCGGCAGCACCCATTGCTTTTTCCGGCAGAGAGGAGTATAATAAAAACACTATGCTGTCTTCTGCGGAAACACAAAACCGAGAACCGTGTGCAAAAAGAGGAGAACCGGTATGGATAAAAAGCTTCTGTTTATCGTCAATCCACGTGCGGGGCGCACCAAATCCTTTGCGCCGCTGTTTGATGCGGTGGCCTGCTTTTCCAAGGCGGGCTATCTGGTGAAGGTATTCCTCACTGAGGGACGTGGAGACGCCACCCGTGCGGCGGCAGAGTTGGGCGGAGCATACGATCTGGTGGTCTGCGCCGGCGGCGACGGCACCTTCAACGAGATGGTGTCCGGCCTGATGCAGCTGCCTGAGTGTCCAGAGGTGGGCTATCTCCCCAACGGCAGCACCAACGACTTTGCCGCCAGCCTGCATATCCCCGCCACGCCGCTGAAGGCGGCGGAGAGCATCGTAAACGGCCACCCCTTCTATCTGGATGTGGGCCGCCACAACGACCGATACTTTGCCTATGTGGCTTCCTTCGGGGCCTTTACCCGCAGCTCCTACTCCGTGCCACAGGCCACCAAGAACGCTCTGGGTCACTTCGCCTATATTCTGGAGGGCATGAAGGATCTGGACTCCCTGCGGCCCTACCGCTGCCGGGTGGAGACGGGAGAGGAGATCTTCGAGGGGAGTTCATCTTCGGAGCCGTGTGCAACTCCACCTCTCTGGGCGGCATCATGAAGCTGGACCCCAGCCGGGTGCAGATGGACGACGGAGCCTTTGAGCTGCTGCTGCTGCGGATGCCCAAGACGGCCATCGACCTGCAAAGCCTCATCGCCGCCATCAGCCGCATGGACTACAACGGCCCCGGCGTCATTTTCCGCCATGTGCAGCAGGTGACCGTCACCACCGCCGAGGACCTGCCCTGGTCGCTGGATGGGGAGTACGCCCCAGCGCCCCCCGTGTAGAGCTGCGGAACCTCCCCGGTGCCATCCCCTGATGCTGTGCCAGTGAGCGGACAGAGCGAGCCTGTGAAAAAGCCGAACAGACGCCGTCTGTTCGGCTTTTGTGCGGGGCGGAGGATACTCCTCTTGTGTTTTCGGCAAAGTTTCGCTACCCTTTTTCAAGCTTCTATGTTAATATATAGTCGTATTTTTTGAGTGCCGGGCGTAGAACAACAAACCGGAAGAAATACCGCCGCCGATCGGACCTCTTCAACAAAGCGAAAGCGGCAGCGTGGCTGTTACTGAGTCAATTCCGTTACGGCTGATAACAAGCGGGGCTCTTGAGAGTAAAGGAAGCTTTGAAACCATCGGTTTCAAACGGCTTTTTGCCCACTTTTCCAGCTGCTGGGAAAAGTGGGCCGCCGGAGGTACAAAATGCAGAGTTTTTCTTTTGGGAGCCGATCTCATAGAATGATCCCGGAAAATTTTATATAATTCACACGGCAAAGGATGTGGACCTATGATCTTTCAGCGCAAGGGCAGCGGCGTCAACTGGATACTGGTGGGGCTGGGCAATCCCGGCACCAAATACGAAAGCACCCGCCACAACATGGGCTTTCTGGCGGTGGACGGGCTGGCCCGGCGGAAGGGCTTCCGCTTCAATAAGCTGCGCTTCCGGGCGTGGACGGCGGAGTGGATGGTGAACGGGGAAAAGGTGCTGGTGATGAAGCCCCAGACCTACATGAACCTCTCCGGCGAATCCGTCGGCGAGGCGGCCCGGTTCTATAAGATCCCGGCGGACCACGTGGTGGTCATCTCCGACGATATCTCCCTGCCGGTGGGTAAGCTCCGCATCCGCACCGGCGGCAGTGCCGGCGGCCACAACGGCCTGAAGAACATCATCGAGCATCTGGGCACCGATCAGTTCCCCCGCATTAAGGTGGGGTAGGCGCTCCGGGGCAGGCGGGCTATGACGTGGTGGACTGGGTCATCGGCCGCCCTCTGGGCGAGGATCAGAAGGTGCTGATGGAGGCGCTGGACCGTGCCGGTGACGCTGCGGAGGTATTGATCTCGCAGGGGCCTGACCGGGCCATGAACCGGTTCAACTGATTCATTTGCTTTGCCTTTGAAGGAAGTTTTCCGACAGCCTTTTCTGTTTTGCCTCCGGCGGCCCATCATCCTTTTTGTCTCCGACGGCATACTTTTTGCCAACAGCAGCAAAAAGTATGCAAAAAATGCCGCCAGAAACCGATGGTTTCTGGACTTCCTTTTGTGTGCAAGAGTTGCTTCCTAAATTCCGCCGAAACAGGGAATTGACGTACTTCTACTCACGCTGCCGCTGCATTGGGAGTTTGAAGGGGTAGTTCTTCTACCGGGGGAATCCATACTCCCAAGCGGTAGACCCACACGCCCCTTCATCTGGGCGGGAGCGGCAGCGGGGCTGCTGCTGAGTCAATTCCCACGACATCTCATATCGAACGAAACTCTTGAAGGTAAAGGAAATCCAAAAACCATTGGTTTCTGCGGGCGTTCTTTGGCGCCTTTCTGCCCGGAGACAGACACACATCATTTTTCACGCATATTTCTCTGCTTTTTCAGGTAACTTACAGCATAGGGGCGTATACTGACGTATACGCCCCCGAAGGCGTTCCCGGCCCATGTACGCCGGGAACGGACATTTCATCATCGGAAGGAGGCGGCAGGATGGAAGCTCTGCTGCGGGAGCTGTGGCAGCTCCGGGAGATACAGGAGCTGGCGCAGCTGATGGAGAGCGGCGGCGGCCCGGCGCTGGTGACGGGCCTGAGTCCGGTACACCGGGCCATGACGGCGGCAGTGCTGCGGCTGAAGTCCGGGCGGCCCCTGCTGATGCTCTGCGCCGACGAGGGGGAGGCCCGGCGGCAGGCGGCGGACCTGCGGTCTCTCACCGGCCGGGAGCCTGTCCTGCTGACGGGCCGGGAGCTCCACTGGCGGGAGCTGGCGGCGGTGAGCCGCCAATGGGAATACCGGCGGCTGGAGGCCCTGTACCGCATCCGGCAGGAGGAGTCCCCGGTGATCGTTACCACCGCCGATGCACTGGCCCTGCGATGCATTCCCCCGCAGGTGCTGGACCGGTGCAGCTTCACCCTCCGCTCCGACGGGCGGTATCAGGTGGAGGAGCTGGCCCGGCGGCTGACGGCGGCGGGCTATACCCGCACGGAGCAGGTGGAGGGGCCGGGACAGTTCGCCCTGCGGGGCGGTATTCTGGACGTCTACTCCCCCGGCGCCGAGGCCCCGGTGCGATGCGAATTTTTTTGACGACGAGGTGGACTCGCTGGGCTTCTTCGACGTCGCCACCCAGCGGCGGACGGAGAACTGTCGGGAGGCGCTGCTGCTGCCGGTACCGGCGAGGTGCTGCCCCTGTGGCGGGACGGTGCGGCGGAGGAGACCGCCGAACGGCTGGAGACGCTGGCGGGACGGATGAAGGACAAGCCCGTGGCCCGGCAGCTGCGGTCGGATGCCGACCTGCTGCGTCAGGGCATCGTCCCCAACGGCAGCGACCGGTTTCTGGCGGCGGTATACCCGGAGATGGTGACGGCCATGGACTATCTGCCTGCGGGGTGTCTGGTGTGCGTCAGCGAGAGCGGACGCACGGCGGAGGCCCTGAAGGGTTGGCTGGGCCAGCTGAAGGCGGACGTCACCGCCGCCATGGACAGTGGCATCCTGTGCGGCCCCATGGCGGAGGCGGCCCTGCCGGAGACGGAATTTGCCCGGCAGCTGGAGCGCTTCCCGGTGTGCCAGCTGGAGAGCCTGCCCACCAGCCGGTATCTGCTGGCGCCCAAGGCCCTGCTGCAGATCGATGCCCGGCAGCTGTCCGGCTACGGCGGATCGCTGGAGACGGCGGTGACGGACCTGACCCACTATCTCACCGGCGGCTGCCGGGTGGTGGTGCTGTGCGGCGGACAGGTGCGGGCCAGAAATCTGCTGGAGCTGCTGGAGGCCCGGAAGATCCCGGCGGTGCTGGATCTGGAGGAGCGCTCCCCGGTGCGGAACGTGGTACTCATTACGCTGGGTACTCTGTCCGCCGGGTGCGAGTACCCGGCCCTGCAGCTGGCGGTGCTGACGGAGGGCCAGCTGACCACGCCGCTGGCAGGCAAGTCCAAAAAGACCCGCCCCAAGCGGGATAGCAATCAGCAGAAGCTCCAGTCCTACGCTGACCTGACCCCCGGCGATCTGGTGGTGCATCAGCACCACGGCATCGCCGCTTCGTGGGGATGATCCGGATGCCCACCGACGGGGTGGAGAAGGACTACATCAAGATCGCCTATGCCGGCAGCGACTGCCTGTATGTGCCGGCCACGGCGCTGGATCTGGTGAGCAAGTATATCGGGGCCGGGGAGGATACCGAGCACACCCGGCTCAATAAGCTGGGCGGCACTGGAGTGGGCCAAGACCACCCACCGGGCCAAGGCAGCCGCCAAGGATCTGGCGGAGGGCCTCATCAAGCTCTACGCCCAGCGCCAGCGGGAGGCGGGCCACGCCTTCTCCCGGACTCCCCGTGGCAGCAGGAGTTCGAGGACGCCTTCGACTACACGGAGACCGACGATCAATTACAGGCCATCCGGGAGATCAAGGCGGATATGGAAAAGCCCGTACCCATGGACCGGCTGCTGTGCGGCGATGTGGGCTTTGGCAAAACGGAGGTCGCCCTGCGGGCGGTGATGAAGTGCATCCTGGACGGCAAGCAGGTGGCGCTGCTGGTGCCCACCACCGTGCTGGCGCAGCAGCACTATGCCACCGCCATGAACCGCTTCCGCTCCTTCCCGGTCACAGTGGAGGTCCTGTCCCGCTTCCGCACCCCCAAGCAGACCAAGGAAATTCTGGAGCGGGCGGCGCAGAGAAAGATCGACTTGCTCATCGGCACCCATCGCCTGCTGGCGAAGAATCTGGTGTTCAAGGATCTGGGGCTGCTCGTCATCGACGAGGAGCAGCGCTTCGGCGTGACCCACAAGGAGAAGCTCCGGGGAGCGGGTGCGTCAGGTGGACACCCTGACCCTGTCCGCCACCCCCATTCCCCGGACGCTGAACATGGCCCTGTCGGGCATCCGGGATATGTCCACCATCGAGGAGCCCCCAGGGACCGCCAGCCGGTGCAGACCTACGTCATGGAGCACGAATGGCCCGCCGTGGCGGAGGCCATCCGGCGGGAGCTGAACCGGGGCGGGCAGGTCTACTATCTGCACAACCGGGTGGAGAACATCGAGTCCACCGCCGGACGGCTGCGCCAGTGGCTGGGGGAGGATGTGCGCCTCGCCATAGCCCACGGCAAGATGTCTGAGCAGGAGCTGAGCCGGGTGATGCAGCAGATGACCGACGGCGAGGTACAGGTACTGGTCTGCACCACCATCATCGAGACGGGCATCGATATCCCCAACGTGAACACCCTCATCATCGAGGACGCCGACCGGCTGGGTCTGGCGCAGCTGCACCAGATCCGGGGCCGCATCGGGCGCTCCTCCCGCCGGGCCTACGCCTATCTCACCTACCGCCCCGGCAAGGTGCTGACGGAGGTGGCCGGCAAGCGGCTGTCCGCCATCCGGGAATACGTGGACTTCGGCGCAGGCTTCCGCATCGCCATGCGGGATCTGGAGATCCGGGGCGCCGGTAATCTGCTGGGGCCGGAACAGTCCGGCTACATGATGAGCGTGGGCTATGATATGTACCTGAAGCTGCTGAACGACGCCGTGCTGGAGCAGCAGGGGAAGGGCCGGGAGATCCGGGGAGGTGCTCCGCCGACCTGACGGTGGCGGCGTATATCCCGGAGCGGTATGTCCCCTCCGACCGGCAGCGGATGGACCTGTACCGGCGCATTGCCGCCCTGCGGGATAACGATGCGGCGGCGGACCTCATCGACGAGCTGACGGACCGCTACGGCGACCCGCCCCGACCGGTGACGGCGCTGCTGGATGTGGCGCTGCTGCGGGCGGCAGCCGCCGACACCGGGGTGACGGATATTACCCAGAAGGGCCAGACGCTGCTGCTGAGCCTGGGCCAGCGGATGGATGTCCCCAGCCTCATGGCGGTATGCACTCTGCCGGCCTACCGCAGCCGCCTGCTGCTGTCGGCGGGGAGCATCCCAAGCTGACGCTGCACCTGAAGCCCGGCGAGGAGGCGCTGGACGCCGCCGGGCATCTGGTGGAGGCACTGACTCTCAAACGCAAGGAAATTTCGGGCGAAACGCCCGCAGAAGGAAGGAACCCTATGAAACGTTTTGCTGCGATGCTGGTGGTCTCGGTGCTGATGGTGCTGTGGATCGCCTCCGGCGACCGGATGAGCGCCGGCCAACGAACGGACGGTCTTTACTACGAGGTCACCGGCATCCATCCGGACGCCGTGCTGATGCGCATCAACGGCGAGGATATCTCGGCGGAGGAGTACCTGTACTGGCTGGCCTATGACTGCGAGTACCTGACCTCCTATGTGCCGAATCTGGATTTCAGTGCCGAGGTGTCCAACGGCATGACCTACGGCTCCTATGCCAAGGCCGACGCCGTGGAGACGGTGAAGCTCTACGCCCTGCTGCGGCAGTGGGCCAAGCAGTACAATGTATCGCTGACGGAGGAGGACGAGGCCCGGCTTCAGCAGCAGCGGCAGCAGTATGTCACCTACTACGGCGGCGAGGAGGGCTATCAGCAGCAGCTGCAGCTGCTGGGCATCAGCGAGGATACCTTCGACAGCATCAACCGGATGTACCTGCTGTATGCACGGATTCACGACCTGTATACCGCCGACGGCAGCGCCATGCACCCCACGCAGGAGGCCATCGACGCCTTCGCTCAGGAAAAGGGCTATGTGACGGTGAAGCTGCTGTACTGGCCCGCCTCCGGCGGTGAGAACTCTCAGGCGCAGGCAGACGACTTCGCCGCCCGGCTGTCCACCGCCGAGGATAAGGATGCCCTGTATGCGGAGATGGCCCAGCAGTTGGGCATCGAGGCCGGGGACACCGGCCGTACCTTCAGCGCCGAGACGCTGGGGATACCCTGTCCGCCGCCTTCTCTGCGCTGGAGCCGGGACAGGTCAGCGATGTCATTGCCACCGACGAAGGCTGGTATGTGGCCATCGGCCAGACGCTGGACGAGAGCTCCGTGCTGGACGAGATGTTCACGGAAAACGTGACTCAGGCCCGCAGCGAGCTGACGGTGGAATACAACCAGGGTCTCTATGACAAGCTGGACGCCGGGGACTTTTTACAGCCGCCTTACGGCCCGGCAGTCCGAGCTCAGCAGCCAGTTCAGCTCCGGCAGCGCCGATCCCGGCACGGACAGCGGTACGGGCAGCAGTACGGACAGCGATAACTCCGGCGAAAAGGATGGCGGCAGCACCGGCTCCGGGGACTGATTTTCTCCCGAAACAAGGGAACTCTGGAATTATTTCCTATTTTTATGAGATTCTCCCCTTGACTATTTTGCTAAAAATGGTACGATAGATAAGGTAATGGAAACCAAGGCAAATCGGAAAGCCAAAAAGGGACCCAAAACAAATTAGGAGGAAAAGATACTATGAAAGACTTGTACGTCGTCAACTGCTGCAGAACCGCTATCGGTTCCTTCGGCGGTTCCCTGAAGAACACCCCCGCCACCGAGATGGGCGCCATCGTGGTGAAGGAGGCCCTGAAGCGCGCCAACGTTGCTCCCGAGAACGTGGATGAGCTGATGTTCGGCTGCATCCTGACCGCGGCCCAGGGCCAGAACGTGGCCCGCCAGGTCTCCGTGAAGGCCGGTATCCCCTACTCCGTTCCCGCCTACACCATCGGCATGGTCTGTGGTTCCGGCATGAAGTCCGTCATCGAGGGTGCCCGTGCCATTCTGTCCGGCGATGCCAACATCGTGGTCTGCGGCGGTACCGAGAACATGAGCGCTGCTCCCTTCGCCTCCCCCGACGCCCGCTGGGGCGCCCGCATGGGTGACAAGAAGATCGTGGACACCATGATCCGTGACGGTCTGTGGGATGCCTTCAATAACTATCACATGGGTACCACTGCCGAGAACATCAATGATATCTGGGGCATCACCCGCCGTGAGCAGGACGAGTTCGCCGCTGCCTCCCAGCAGAAGACCGAGGCCGCTCAGGCCGCCAGCCGCTTTGATGACGAGATCGTTCCCGTCCCTGTGAAGGTCAAGAAGGAGATCGTGGAGTTCAAGCGTGACGAGTTCCCCAAGGCCGGCGTCACCGCCGACGGCATCGCCAAGCTGCGTGGCGCTTTCCCCGTTGGTCCTGAGTCCCCAACCCCGAGGTCGTTCACACCTTCGAGGTCACCGGCGCCAAGGAGACCGAGGACAAGGGTACCCAGCGTGTCACCGCTGCCAACGCCTCCGGCATCAACGACGGTGCTGCCGCCATCGTGCTGGCTTCTGCCGAGGCTGTGGAGAAGTACGGTCTGAAGCCCATGGCCAAGCTGATTGGCTGGGGCCAGGGCGGTGTGGATCCCAAGATCATGGGCGTTGGTGCCCCCGTGCCTGCCTCCCGTGCCGCCAATATGGCTCAAGGCTGGCCTGACCATCGACGACATCGATTCGACTCCGGTCTGGGGGACTGACCGCCGTGCGGGAAATGCGGCGGCTGATGCCCTCTGAAAACATTATATACTTCGGAGACACGTCCCGTGTCCCCTACGGCGGGCGTTCGCCGGAGATCCTGCTGAAATACGCCCGGCAGGACGTCCACTTCCTGCGCTCCTTCGATATCAAGGCAGTGCTGGTGGCCTGCGGCACCGTATCCACCACCGCTCTGCCCCAACTGCAGGCGGAAAACGACCTGCCCATCCTGGGGGTGGTGGAGCCCGCCTGCCGGAAGGCGGCGGCCATGACCCGGAACCGGCGGGTGGGCCTCATCGCCACCGCCGCCTCCGTCCGCAGCGGCGCCTATGAGCGGACGCTGCACCGGCTGGATGAAACCATCCATGTGGTGAGCCGGGCCTGCCCGCTGCTGGTGCCGCTGGTGGAAAACGGCCGCTATCAGCCCGGCGACGTGGTCATCGAGACGGTGGCCCGTGAGTATCTGGAGCCTCTGCGGCAGGAGGAGCTGGACGTGCTGATCCTGGGCTGCACCCACTATCCCCTGCTGACGGATATCATCCGGGAGATCATGGGGCCGGAGGTGTCGCTGGTGAACGCCGGTGCAGAGTCCGTCCACACCCTGCATGATGCGCTGGCCCGGCGGCAGCTGCTGGCCCCGGAGGGGACCGGACAGGCGCTGCTGTGTACCAGCGACCGGCCGGAGGGCTTCGGCCAGATGGCCCGCCGCTTCCTGCAGGAGGAGCCTACGGCTCCCGTGCGGCTGGTGGACATCGAGGGATACTGAGGAGGCCGTCATGGAAGGAAATGTGAAAGTCCATGTGGAGAGCCGCACCCGGCTCCCGGACATGGAGGATGTGCTGCACTTCCGGGGCAGCGGCACGCTGGAGCGCACCCCGTCGGGGTGGCAGCTGCGGTATCAGGCCCGCAGCGATGAGGACGGCAGTCTCATGACCTCGGAGCTGTGGCTGGAGGACTGCGGCTGCGTGACTCTCCGCAGCGGCAACAGCTACCGGATGCGGCTGGACCCCGCCGCCCCCACCGCCCTGCACCTGCCCACGGAGGAGGGCGTGCTGGCGCTGGACGTAGCCGCCCACGAGCTGCTGTGGGAACTGGAGCAGGAGGAACAAGGACACATTACGCTGGATTATTCCCTGCACATGGGACAGACGCCGGTGTCGGCGCTGACGGTTCGGCTGGAGCTATATCAAGAATGAAGGAGGACCCCGCAATGAATATGATCCAAAGCGCGAAGGACCAGGTGCTGGCCCTGACCACCGCCGCCTATCAGAAGGCGAGCGCCGCCGGCCTGCTGCCGGAGGGCGTGACGGTGACCCCCTCGGTGGAGATCCCCAAGGATACCGCCAACGGCGACTATACCACCACCTTCTGCCTGGCTGCCGCCAAGGCCATGAAGATGAACCCCCGGCAGGTGGCCCAGATCCTGACGGAGCAGATGGACCTGACGGACACCTATTTCACCTCTGTGGAGCTGGCCGGCCCCGGCTTTCTGAACTTCCGGCTGGGCAGCCGCTGGTTCGGCGATACCGTGGCCTGTGTGGAGGCGGAGGGCGCCGACTACGGGCGCAACGACACGCTGACCGGAAAGAAGTACATGGTGGAGTTCGTCTCCGCCAACCCCACCGGCCCCATGCACATGGGCAACGCCCGGGGCGGCGTTCTGGGTGACACCCTGGCCTCCGTGCTCCAGAAGTCCGGTGCCGACGTGTGGCGGGAGTTCTACGTCAACGACGCCGGCAACCAGATCGATAAGTTTGCCCGGAGTCTGGATGCCCGGTATCAGCAGCTGATCCGTGGCGAGGACGCCGTGGAGTTCCCGGAGGACGGCTATCATGGCGACGATATCCGGGAGTTGGCCCGGCTGTTTTATCAGCAGGAGGGCGAGAAGTATCTGGACTGCGACGAAAAGACCCGCCACGATGCGCTGGCCCAATTCGGCCTGGCCCACAACATTCCCAAGATGAAGGCCGACCTGGCCCGCTACGGCATCCAGTATGATGAATGGTTCTTCGAGTCCAGCCTCCACGAGAGCGGCTATGTGGCAGACTCCGTGAAGGCGCTGACCCAGCGGGGCTATACCTATGAGAAGGACGGCGCTCTGTGGCTGGCCACCAGCCGGATCCTGGCGGAGAACCTGAAAAAAGGCCGGCAAGTCCGACGAGGACATCGAAGCTGGGCCTGAAGGACGACGTGCTGCGCCGTGCCAACGGTTTTTACACCTACTTCGCCGCCGACATTGCCTATCACCGCAACAAATTCGCCGTCCGGGGCTTCGATAAGGTCATCAATGTTTGGGGCGCTGACCACCACGGCCATGTGGCCCGCCTGAAGGGCGCCATGGACGCTTTGGGGCTGGACGGTGAGCACCGGCTGGATATTGTGCTGATGCAGCTGGTGAAGCTGGTGCGGGACGGCGAGGTGGTGCGGATGTCCAAGCGCACCGGCAAGGCCATCAGCCTGACGGACCTGCTGGACGAGATCCCCGTGGACGCCTGCCGCTACTTCTTCAACGCCAAGCCGGAGACGCAGATGGAGTTCGATCTGGGTCTGGCCGTCCGGGAGGACAGCGAGAACCCGGTGTACTATGTGCAGTACGCCCACGCCCGCATCTGCACCCTGCTGAAGAATCTGGAGGCCGAGGGCTATACCGTCCCGGCCGCCGATGCCGTGGATTTCAGCCTCCTGACCGACGAGACGGAGCAGGCCCTCATCAAGCAGATCGCCTCCTATGGTCAGGTGGTGCTGCTGGCGGCACGGGACTACGATCCCAGCCACATCAACCGCTACCTCACCGCTCTGGCGGCGGCGTTCCACAAATTCTACGCCGCCTGCCGCATCAAGGGCGAGGAAAAGCCGGTGCTGCTGGCCCGGCTGAAGCTGGCGGATACCACCCGTGCGGTGCTGAAAAACGCCATGACCCTCATTGGCTGCAGCGCCCCGGAGAAAATGTAAGAGGACCCTGCATCAGCAATTTCTGCAGATACGGTCGATCCCTGCATAGAAAAGGAACCCCCTACGGCGAGGCCGCAGGGGGTTCCTTTTTAGGCTGCGAATGGACGCAGCGCCCGTCGCCGCATCGCAGCCATCCGAAAAGATTTCCCCAAGCGGGAGAAGCATCTTGTGTTTGCACGGAACTGGCAGTACGATCCATATAGATAAGACAGACAGCTTATGGGAAGGCCGCTGACGGCGGCCTTTTTGAAAGCACGGAAGTTAGTCTATTCTAACCGAAGGGAGTTGACCGGATATGGAGGAACAAAGCTGCGTGCTGCTGGAAAACGGCAGACGGATCAGCGCATTTGCATCGCAGCTGCCATTTATGAGAGGAACCGCCCTGACCCCTGACCCGGGCATAAAAAACCGGCAGGCCCCTGTGGCGCCTGCCGGTTTTTGGTGCGGGCGGCGGGACTCGAACCCGCACGCCGTATGGCAATGGAAC
>VOFG01001395.1_pt1 | contig 136584 bp, 178 predicted proteins | sample 5384171 | NCBI WGS metagenome assembly VOFG01 (sample SAMN12384726, study PRJNA508395) | human gut metagenome | isolation source: healthy gut F | host: Homo sapiens
CACTTGCGATAGTTTCATCAAAAGATAAAATTTGATAATTTTCTTTAAGCATAATTTTAAAGGAGTTTAGAGAAATTTCCTTATGTTCCAATAAATATTGTAATAAAATAATTTCTTCTAAACGTTTACCATTAGCAATTTCTAGACTGATAAAAGTTAGTAAGTCTATATGCAATTTTTCTAATGTGCTTTCAAAATGGTCTACATGTTGTTTAAAAGCATAGAATATGGGTCTTTATCACCTAAATTAATAAAATCCATCATCATGGGAGGATGCCCTAATTTAAATTTTACTAATTTATAAGATTCTGCTAAACTTTTTAAAGTTTTCAGATTTGTTGTATTTAATTTATTAAAAATACGTTCTGTAACATAATGATTTGATTAATAGAAGGAATGTCGACACCTTCATTTAAAACATCAACAGAAAAAAGATAATCTAATGCGTCATTGTCGTGGTAGTTATTGATTTCTAAACGCTTAATAAGATTTTTCGTTCAGATTCTGTTGTGTTACCAATTATTACTGCTGAACGTTTACCATGTTGATTAAAGGCTTCACATAAAGCGTTAGCTTCTTCTTTGTTGCTACAAAAACTAGACCTTTTACTCTACCCTGGTCACAACCATAAAAGTCAGCGTAATATAAAATATGCTTTACACGTTCTTCAGATACTAAATTGTTAAACGAGGTGTTTTCGTCTAATAATTCACCGTTGACTTTAATTTCGCTAACACCATGATAATGAAATGGAACAAGCATATTTTCTGCAAGAGCTTGATTTAAACGAATTTCATAGGCTATATTGTAATCAAAATCTTAAAAAATATCATAACCATCAGTACGTTCTGGAGTTGCTGTCATTCCTAACAAAAATTTTGGTTTAAAATATTGTAAGATTTTTTGATAAGTATTAGCACCCGCGTGATGGGCTTCATCGACAATTATATAATCGAAAGCATTAGGCGCAAAAGCATGTAAATTTTCATCCTTAGTTAAAGTTTGTACTGTGGCAAAAATATAGTCTGCATTTAGTTCTTTATACCCATTTGTATAGGTTCATTGTAAAATGAAATTGCACACCTTGAAAACAGAATAAAAATAGTCCATTGTGACCTCTTTGTGTTAAGATTAAGCTACGAAACAAAAAATAACATGGAGGCAATCACAATGGACTGTACTAAAGATACCACAAAACACGTAAAAGGTAAACATTTTTCTTACGGTGACCGCAGAGAATTACAGGGGATATTATCCAATAAATCTGTACGTTATTCTCTCCGCCAGTTGGCTAGACATTTTAATTGCGCTCCCAATACTATCCGTAATGAATTGAAGCGTGGTGCTCATCATAATACCGGTAGATATGGAGCTAGATGTGCACAAAATGCATACGAACAAAGCCATGCTAACAGTATTAGGAAATCTAGAAGATTTTTGTCCAGTAAGTTTGTCTCCTGGGTTGTTGAAATGGTTCTTGAAAAGGGTGGTCCTTGGACGCCTGTTACGGTTATGCAAAAACACACAAGTTGTATGTAGATTCTGAGATGGTGTGCGTAAAAACACTGTACAACTATGTTGACTCTATGCTTCTTGCACTGCGTAACATCGACCTACCGCTAAAAGTTCGTAGACGCAAACGCCGTCATAACGTTAAGGAATGCCTAAAACATCTAGGTCGCAGTATTGACGAAAGACCGACAGAAATAACTGGTCGTAGCGAGTTTGGACATTGGGAGATAGATACTGTTATAGGCAGTAAAAAGCAAGAGTGATAACGTTATATTAACTCTTGTAGAACGTCTTACACGCAAGTACATAGCCATTAAAATCGAAGGAAAAACAACATCTTCCGTTAGTAAAGCTATGGAATACTTGAAAAATTACTATGGCGATAAGTTTAGCCAGATATTCAAAACTATAACAAGTGATAACGGTAGTGAATTTGCTGAACTCAAAGCTTGAAGATAACACAAAGACAAAAGTATACTTTGCCCACCCTTACAGTTCATGGGAAAGAGGTACTAACGAACGTCACAATGGTCTTTTAAGAAGATTTATTCCTAAAGGAAAGAGAATAGGCAAATATACTTCTGATGATATTCTGTTGACAGCAGATTGGTGTAATTTGTTACCCAAGAAAATACTCGGATACAAATCACCTGATGATCTATTCGAGAATGAGCTTGATAAGATTTATGCAGCTTGATTTTTTTTAAAAGTGTGCAACTTCTTATTGCAATTTAGGTACCCATTTGTATATAAGCCCAATTTAATGTGAGGGTCTATAATTTGACTAAAACTTTGTAAAGATTTTCTCGCAATTAAGCCTCTATGTACTAAAAACAGACAACGATTAGGCTTTGCGGCACGTACATCAAAGGCCGATAGATAAGTTTTACCAGTACCAGTTGCAGAAATAAGTAAGGCTTTATCTTTACCTTCATTGCGTAGACGTTCAATACTTTGCAAAGCAGCTGTTTGCATTTTGTTAGGATTTATTTTATATAGTTGGATTATTTTATTGGCAGAGGATTTTCTTTGCTTAAATGCCTCGTGATAAATTTTTTCATAAGCATCTATCCATTCATTTGTAACAACCGTGGCATCTTCCCAGGCTTTATTTAATTCTGCTTGCATTTGTTTAATTAAAGCACCATCTTTCATGGAAGAAAGTTGAACATTCCATTCGCGATTAACTGTTAAAGCACTTTGTGTTAAATTGCTACTGCCAATAATCATAGTATAGTTTTCTTCTGATTTTACATTTGCTTGAGTGTGAAATAAATATCCTTTAGCATGAAAATTATAATCAGAAGTAATAATTTTTAATTCAAGGTTAGGAAATTGCAATAACCGACGTAAGGCACGTGGTTCAGTAAAATTTTGGTATTGAGAAGCTAAAATTTTACCTTTAATATTATTGTTTTGCAATTTGTCTAATGTATCGATTAAAAGCAAGCAATACCACTGTTCGTTACAAAAGCAACAGAAAAGAAAAAATCATTACAATTTTCTAATTCAAAAATAAGATTTTCTAAAACTTTAACTTGTTTTTGTTGATTATTAGTTAAAATTTTAGGTAAAAATCGGTCGTCAGTTTCAACATTAAAATCAATAAAACCTGCTTCGAGATATAATGCTAACTCACTACTATTCACTGCTTATACTCCTATATTATTTACCTTGTAAACGTTTGACTATTGGTTTATCGGCTTCTGCCCAATCTAAAGAGAATAAATCTTCTACTACCATCCATTTTGCGTCAACGTGCTCTTTCATAACAAATTTAGGATGTTCTAATTTACATAAATAAGTGTGCATAGTGATAGAAAAATCAGGATAGGTATGATTAACAGTCATAAAAAAATCTTTTTCGCTGATATTTATATCCATATCCATTTCTTCACGCAATTCGCGTTCTAAGGCTTCATGATTTTCTTCGCCAGCTTCTATTTTGCCACCAGGAAACTCAAATTTATAACTAGTATAAACAAATTTGCTTTTATTGCGTTGCATACATAAAATTTTATTGTCATGTTCGATAATTGCTGCTACTACTTCATAATGTTTCATAAGAAAGACTCCTTTCGGTACGTGTTAATTTCATTATACTATAAATTTACTATTAAATTAGAAAAAATCCTGAATAAGTTAATAAAGTGGATTGTTTTACCAATTTTTCTCCAACTTTTTCGCAATTTATGCTATACTTGAATAAAACTTATTTTACGAGAGGAATAATCATGCTGCAAGGAAATGTTTTTCAAATTTCCCAACAAGCTTCTGAAAGTTTAGCAAAAAAATATGGTACACCTTTATTGGTGCTGTCTTTAGAAGAAGTAAAAAGAAACTATAATATATTGAAAAAATATCTGCCGCGAGTCAAGGTGTTTTATGCAATTAAGGCTAATCGAATCCTGCCATTTTGACAACCATGATTAACCTTGGTTCTTGCTTTGATGTAGCATCTGCTGGTGAAATCCGCACTTTACATAATATGGGTGTGGATGGAAGCAAAATGATTTATGCTAATCCAGTAAAATTAGCAGTAGGGCTAAATGCTTGCAATGAATGCGGCGTTACGCGTATGACTTTTGATAGTGCTAGTGAGATTACGAAAATAAGTAAGCAATGTCCTGGTGCTACTGTGCTTTTGCGTCTGCGTATCGATAATTCTTCTGCTCATGTAGACTTAAATAAAAATTTGGTGCTGCTCAAGAGGATGCTTTATCTTTAATGCTCCAAGCTAAAAGAAGCAGGCTTGGATATGGCAGGTATTGCTTTCCATGTAGGCAGTCAAACAGTTAGTGCAGAACCGTACCTAAAGGCTTTAGACATTGTCCGTGAATTGTATTTAAAAGCCGAAGCATTGGGGATGAAACTGCGCATTTTAGATATTGGTGGCGGGTTCCCGATTCCAGAATCTAAAGTAAATTTCAATCTGCCGGAAATGCTGAGCCAGATTAATGCCCGTTTAGATGAAGATTTTGCTGATGTGGAATTGTGGGCAGAACCTGGCCGTTATATTTGCGGTACTGCTGTCAACCTGCTGACCAGCGTTGTCGGAGTTACTGAACGCGGCGGACAGCCTTGGTATTTTTTAGATGAAGGTTTATATGGCACTTTTTCCGGTGTTATTTTTGACCAATGGGATTTTAAGTTGATTAGCTTTAAAGATGGGGAAAAGAAAGTAGCTGCTACTTTTGCCGGTCCTAGTTGTGATTCTTTAGATATTATGTTCCGTGGACGGATGACAGTGCCCTTAGCTATGGGAGACTTATTATTAGTACCTGCTTGTGGTGCGTATACATCTGCTTCTGCTACTAATTTTAACGGTTTTGATAAAGCTAAAGTAATCATTTGGGAAGAAGAAAACTTAAAAAGAGTAACTAGAGAAATTTTTAGCCTTGAGATGAGTAAAATCGTTTTTAAGGCTTTTTTTCCTTTATATTTATTTAACTTGCTACCAATATTTTTCTTTACATCTGCTGTTTATAATAAGGCATATCAAGAGGAGAGACCTCTGGAGAAAGGATGAAAAAGATGAATTTTTTAAATAAGAAAAAAGCTTTGTTAGCTGCTGCAGTATTGAGCGTTACTTGTGGTGCTTCTATGTATCTGCCCGGCATTTCTCATGCAGCTGGTTATATGGCTCTGCAAGAGCAAGCAATTAAAGTTCTGCCTATCGACAATGCTAAATTTTTGCAAGGTCAAAAATTTGATTTCGCTATTGAAGTAAAAAACGGCAGCTTCGATATGGATGTTAAAGTAAACGGTCAAGACGCTGCTAAATTCTTTGGCAAAGATGCTTCTCGTACCATGGAAGGTACTACTGCTATTTATAGAATTGATGATGTAAGCTTTAAAAAAGCTGGTAATATTGATATCGAAGTAAAAGATGGCAGCCAAGAACGTAAAGCTAATTATGTTGTAACCAACGAAAAAGCTAAAAAAACTGCTAAAAATGTTATTTTGTTTGTTGGTGATGGTATGAGTTTACAAGCTCGTGAAATTGCTCGTATTCTGTCCAAAGGTATTACCGAAGGTAAATACAACGACTTACTGAACATGGAAAAACTGGACAATATGGCAATCATCACAACCTCTGGGTATGATTCCATCGTTACCGACTCTGCAAACAGTGCTTCCGCTTATGCAACTGGTCATAAATCTGTAGTAAACGCTATGGGGGTTTATGAAAACTGCACTAAAGATCCGTTGGATGACCCGAAAGTAGAAAACATTATCGAATTAGCAAAACGTATTCGCGGTATGGCTACTGGTATTGTTTCCACTGCTAATATTACCGATGCTACTCCGGCCGCAATGTTAACTCATACCCGTCGTCGTTCCGAACAAAACTATATCGCTACCGATATGTTGAATGATAAACATCGTCCTGACGTTATCATGGGTGGTGGTTCTCGTCACTTCCTGCCGATGAGCACTCCTGGTTCCAAACGTAAAGATAACGTTGATGTAATTAAGAGCTTTGAAGATTTGGGTTATACTTTCAGCGGTACTAAAACTGAATTGGAAAATACTCCGAAATCTGAAGATAAAATCTTAGGCCTGTATCAATTGGACAACATGAATGTTTACATCGACCGCGAAGTTACTAAAAACCCGAGCGTTTTAAAAAGCTTTAACGACCAACCCGGTCTGGTTGAGATGACTGAAAAAGCAATTGATACTTTGAGCAAAAATCCGAATGGCTTTTTCTTGATGGTTGAAGGTGCTTGCATTGATAAACAACTCCACGTATTGGATTGGCAACGTGCAGCATATGATAACATAGAAATGGACAAAGCAATCGGTGCTGCGGAAAAATTCGCTGCTAAAAAAACAATGATACTTTTGATTGTAGTAGTTGCTGACCATGCTCATGGTGCAAGTATTACTGGTACTTATCATGAATTAGACGGCAAGACAGGCCGCGAAGGTGTAAGATGCTACCAAGACGCTAAATGGCCTACCTTCCAAGATGCTGATGGTGATGGTTATCTCGATAACCCGGATCCGTCCATTACTTTAGCGGTTCAATTTGCTAACCATCCGGATTATAACGAAAACTATCGTTTTTAAAGATGTTCCGACTGTTCCTTCCATCATGGGGAAAGATGGTAAAGCTATTACAAATCCGCAAATCAAAGGCGAACTGTTACGCGGCAATATCCCGACTTCTGATGACCAAGAGGTTCACTCTGCAGATGATATCATCCTGAATGCAGGTGGCCCTGGTTCCGAATACTTTAAAGGCGTTATGGACAATACTGAAGTATTCTTCGGTATGGTAAGAGCTCTTGGCTTAGATGGTAACAAAACTGTAAAAAGCTCTAAATAATTAAATAAAAAATAATTTGAGGCGATAAGTTATGCTTAAGAAAATGATGCGTATTTTCCTTATGCTGATGCTTATCCCCACATTAAGCCTATTAGGAACGGTTTCCTCAGGGGAGCCGTTCTTTGGCGTCTGTGGAGTAGCAGAAGCAACAGAGATTAGTTTTGATGAAATGTATTCCGGGGCTTCTTCCCGTGGTGTTGAAATCAGTGATACATTACGTAATAATGTTGGCTGTACTGTCAGCATGGTAGGTTTATGGCTCCTCCCTTGACTCCGACTATTAATTTCTTCGTCTTGACCCGTGAACCTATGTCCATCTGCCCGTTCTGTGGCAGTGATGCTGATTGGCCGGCAGATATTGTAGTAGTTAAGTTAAATGAGCCTGTTACGGCCTTTCCTTTTGATGCACCTATTCGTGTAACCGGGACTTTGGAATTAGGCACGGACGTGGACCCTGAAACAGGTTTTGTCAGTTTAGTACGTATTCGCTCTGACTATCTGGAGGCTTTGTAATGGCACTTTTAGAAATCAAAGAACTGCGTAAAACTTTCCGTACTCCGGAAGGTGGCGAAGCAGCTACAATTTATGTACCGCATCTGGAGTTGGATTCTGGTGCGGCAATGGTACTGGATGGTCCTAGCGGTAGTGGTAAAACTACGGTACTGCATATGGTATCCGGTTTGTTGCAACCAGACAGCGGGCAAATATTTTTTGCTGCTCAAAGAAGTAAGTGGTTTATCTGCTGAAGAACGTGATGCGTGGCGAGCTGAAAACATTGGTTATATTTTCCAACGCTTGAATCTTTTAGAAGAATTAACTGTTATCGAAAACATCATGTTGCCGTTCTGTTGGCGTGCAAAGATGCAAGAAAGCATTGATGAACTGCGTACTAGAGCTGAAAAGCTTTTTAGAACAGGTCGGGCTTACTGCTAAAATAACTTCTTTCCCACATACATTGAGCATCGGTGAACAACAGCGTGTTGCTGTTGTACGAGCATTATTAGGCAGACCTCGATTGATGTTGGCTGATGAACCTACTGCCAGTCTGGATTGTGATAATGGCCAATTAGTTTTAGAGTTATTGCAGCAATTATGCTGTGAGCAAAATGTTGCTTTATTGTTCTGCACTCATGATGAGGCAGTAAAGAGTCGCTTCAGCTGCAAATATAATGTAAGGAGCGGTTGTTATGAGTAAATGGTTGTTGGTTAGACGTCTTTTGGCTGGCAGACCGTTGCAAAATTCAATTGCTGTTCTGGTTATGGCCTTTAGTGTGGCTTTAGCTGTTTGTGTCCTGCTGGTTTCCAGTGGCCTACATGACGGCTTAGTACAGGCTGCTAAACCTTTCCCCATGCTGATGGGTGCGAAGGGCAGTCCGAACCAATTAGTTTTAAATAGCGTGTTCCTGAAAGATCAGCCTGTCGGTAATTTTAGTTATGACGAAGTAGTGAAGCTACGTGGTAACAAAAATGTATCTCAAGCTATTCCTTTAGGCTTTGGTGATAACTATCGTGGTTTCCGCCTGGTAGGCTCTGAACCGGAAATTTTCTCTTTTAAAGGTATTGGTGCTGGTTCCGGGCCATGGCTGCACGTCGGTCAAGGTAAAATTTTTAGCGGTAAAGGTCAAGCTGTTATCGGTAGCGAGGTTGCTCGTCTGACAGGGCTAAAAATAGGTGATCGCTTCGTTTCCGTACACGGTATGATTTCTACCAAAAGCTCTCGTGCTCATAAAGAACAATATACTGTTGTGGGTATTTTAGATAAAGTACATGGTCCGTATGATAGTGCAATTTTGTTAGTATGGAAAGTATTTGGGAACAACATAAACAACAGCAAGAAGGTCATGAAAAGAGGTTACTGCTGTTGTTATCCGCCCTAACAGCTATGGTGGTGCAATGCAGCTGGCAGCTTCTTATGGCAAGAATCGTGATGTACAGGTTATTTTTCCTTCTAAAACAGTCATTCAGTTATTCTCTATTTTGGGGAATGTAGAAAAATTACTACAATTCTTAAGTATGGCAGTATTGGTTTTGGCACTCTTGATTATCGGCAGCTCCTTATACTGGTTCGTTCTAGGAAGTCAAAGGCAGCAGGCTGTCATGCGTGCCTTTAGGTGCTACGGTTAAACAGGTAACACATTTATATTTCTGTTTAGGTATGACTTTAGTAGGTAGCGGTTTAGTATTGGGCCTCGTGGGCGGACAAGGTTTGTATGCTTTACTAGCTTATGTTTTACGTCAATATGCAGGTCTTGTTTTAGGCTTCGGTTTTTTACCTGCTGAAGGTATTTTAGCTTTGGCAGTTATTATCTGCGGTGCTCTTTGTAGTTATATTCCTGCTCGTATGTGGGGCCGTCATGATATAGCTGATAGCTTATAAGACTTCATACAGGGAAAAGAATATTTCTCATCCTTTTTACTTTTTTAGCAGTAGTACAAGTATGTACTGCTGCTTTTTAATATGTTAAAATAGAAGAATAGTAGTAGTTTCTCTAGTTATGGAGGCAGTATGAAAGAAAATAAATTTACCTTGCAAATGCCTTTAGTTGAGGCAATGCTGAAATATAAAGCTGATAATGTTTATCCGCTGCATACTCCAGGTCATAAGGGTGGCAGAGGTATGGAACGTTTGCTACGCCAAGAGTTAGGTGGCAGTGTAGCAATGGATGTATCATTAATGAGTGAGTTAGATGATATTCACGAACCGGAAACATATATCAAAGAGGCTCAGGAGCTAGCAGCACAGACTTATGGCAGTGATGCCTGCTTCTTTGCTGTTAATGGTACTAGTCAGGCTATTCATGCCATGTTGTTAACAGCTTTAAATCCTGGTGATAAATTGCTCCTGCCCCGCAATGCTCATCGTAGTGTAGCAGGTGGCTTGGTGCTGGGCGGAATTGATGTTGTTTATATGTATCCTGAATATAATGCTGATTTTGCCTTGCAGACACAGGTAACACCGCAGGCTGTAGAGGCTGCTTTGGAGGCTGATAGTAGTATCAAGGCTGTACTTCTGACAAGTCCTAACTATTATGGTATTGCTGCAGATGTGGCAAAAATTGCTGCAATATGCCATGCGCATAATGCGGTGCTTTTTAGTTGATGAGGCGCATGGACCGCATTTAGGCTTTAGTGAGCTTTTGCCGCCGTCTGCCCTGCAATGTGGTGCAGATGCTTGTGCCCAAAGCACTCATAAAATCGTCGGCGCAATGACTCAATGCAGTATGTTGCAGGTTCAAGGAAAAAACTTAGATTTACAACGCGCTGCTGATGTAATGAGTATTCTGACGACTACTAGTCCTAATTATTTATTAATGGGCAGTTTGGATGCTGCTAGGGCACAGCTGCAATGCTTTGGCAAGGAAATGGCTGAAACAGCAGTTGCTGCTGCCGAAAAAATTACGTCGCTTATGTGCAGCTCATGCAGGATTACGAGTGCTTGAGGAAAAGGATTGCTGTGGTCTGCGTCTTGATACTACTAAAGTAACGGTTGACTTTTCTGCTTGGGGGTATACAGGTATTGAAGTCGGCGATTATCTGCGTCAGGCAGGTGTTGCTGTAGAATTAGTAGATGCAAAAAACGTTTTGTTTTTAGTTACCTATGCTGATAATACTGTTGATTATGATGCTGCTTTATGTCGCATTGATGCAGTATTATGTGCTTTAGAACAGAAAAAACAGCCGCAGACTGTGGTGCCGGAGGTAAAGGCAGTGCCTGTTACGGCATCTGTATTACCATTACGTGAAGTTTTCTTTAAAAAGAAAAAAACAGTTTCTTTATTAGAGGCACAAGGACGTGTTTGTGCAGAACAAGTCAGCTTTTATCCGCCGGGAATTCCTGTTTTATTGCCCGGTGAATTAATTACCCAGGAAATTATTACTTGTTGTAAGCTGCTGAAAGACTTAGGCCTACCTGTTAGTGGTCCTGCCGACAGCACTTTACAGACTATACGTGTTATAGAAGATGGAGAATAAAAATGCGTGGATTTTTTTATAACCTTTGAAGGTGCTGATGGTGGTGGTAAGACAACTCAACTGCGTTTAGCAGCAGAAGCTTTGCGTGCACAAGGGTATGAGGTTGTGGAAAGCCGTGAGCCAGGGGAACGCCTTTAGCAGAAAAAGTACGTGCACTGGTTTTAGATCCACAGTTGCCTTTGACTAGTACAAGCCAGACTTTGTTATATTTAGCAGCACGCAGTGAACATGTTGATAAGGTTTTGCGTCCGGCACTGGAAACAGGAAAAATTGTTTTATGTGACCGTTTCAGTGATTCTACTTTGGTTTATCAAGGATTGGCTGTGGGGAAAAAATTAGGGGAATTAGGTGAATTACGTGCTTTAGGTGATTTTGCTACTGCAGGTATAAAGCCTGATTTAACTTTGGTTTTAGATGGCGATCCGGAGCTTTTGGCAACTCGCAGAGAGCTGCGTGGTGTTACCGATCGTTATGAGGAAAAGGGTTTAGAGTATCAAAAATATTACGTCAAGGTTTTCTTACTTTAGCAAAGGCAGAGCCCGCGAGAATGAAGGTTATTAATGCGGAGGCTGATACTGCGAGTGTGGCCGCTTTAATACAAAAAGAAATAGCCGCTTTTTTGGCAGAGGCAAAGTAAATGTGGGAAGACGTTTTAGGGCATGAACAACAGAAGGCTTTTTTACAGCAGTATTTACAGGCAGAGGAACGACCACATGCTTTGATGTTCGTCGGTGCTGTGGGCTTAGGTAAGAAAAAACTAGCTTTGGAATTTGCTAAAAGTCTTTTGTGTAGCACGCATACAAGCACGGATTTTTGTGAAGCCTGTCGCTTAATGAATTTAAAAGATGGAAATTTAAGTCATCCTGATTTTTTGTTGATAAAACGTGAATATGATGAAGAAAAGAAACGTTTGAAAGATATTTCCATTGAGCAGATTAGGGCCTTAATTGCCAAGTCGGCTTTTGCTCCGGTAATGTCAGATACTAAGGTTTGTATCATAGAAGATTTTGATACGAGTAGTGAGGCTGCTGCAAATTGCTTTTTGAAATTGTTAGAAGAACCGCCGGCAGGCTGGGTCTTGATTTTAATCGTTACTGATTTAGAAAAAATTTTGCCGACGATTTTATCCCGCGTCGTAACATTGCGCTTTAATGGTGTTAGCGAAAATTTAATGGTTTCTGAATTACAGAAATATGCTCTGACGGCAGAGCAGGCCTGCTTATTAGCACGTATTAGTGAAGGCAGTATAGGTTATGCTTTACAATTAAAGGAGCAAGATGCATTTAGTTGGCGTCAGCAGGCAGTAGCTTTCCTGGAGGCTTTACCGCTAGCGATGCCGTTAAGTTATCTTAATGACCGCACTTGGCAGAATAAAAGCTTAGAACGTGATCAAGGATTTTTATTTGTGCGGTTATTGTATTTATTGGTTCATGATTTGCTTTTATGCAGTTTACATATTAAAAATGGTCTGTATAATAAAGATATAATAGCTGATTTATACAAAAGCAATATGACGTTATGGCGTACAGCTGCTTTGAAAGAAATATTGTCTGTAGTACAGCAAGCTCATACTGCTTTAATGCAAAATGCAGGTGTTAAGTTGGCTTTAGAATCAATGGCACTAAAAATAGACCAAATTGTTAAAAATAGATAAGGAGTGAGATAAATGCCGACAGTTGTAGGTATTAGATTTAAAAAGGCATGTAAGATATATTATTTTGATCCAGCTCAGACCGGTGTAAAAAAAGGCGATAATGCTATTGTAGAAACTGCCCGTGGTGTAGAATATGGTGAGGTTGTTATCGGTCCTCGTGAGGTTGATGAAAGCAGTATTGTTCCGCCTTTAAAACCTGTCATGCGTAAAGCTACACAAAGTGATGATAACAAATTATTGGAAAATAAAATCCGTGAAAAAGAAGCGTTTAATATCTGTTTGCGCAAGATAAAAAATCATAATTTACCGATGCGTTTAATTGACGTTGAATTTACTTTTGATGTAAATAAGATTATTTTCTACTTTACTGCTGATGGTCGTATTGATTTCCGTGAGCTGGTAAAAGATTTGGCTTCTGTTTTCCGTACTCGTATTGAACTGCGTCAGATTGGTGTGCGTGACGAAGCGAAAATGTTAGGCGGTATTGGTAGTTGCGGACGTCCGTTATGCTGTGCAACTTTCTTAGGTGATTTTGAGCCTGTTTCAATTCGTATGGCGAAAGACCAAAATCTGTCTTTGAATCCGACTAAAATTTCCGGTATTTGCGGTCGTTTGATGTGCTGCTTAAAATACGAAAATCATCTGTATTGCAAAGGCTGCAATAACGGCAATCGTCGTGAACGTGTAGATATTCCTAAAATGGGTAGTATGGTAGCAACTCCTTTGGGCGAAGGCAAAGTTGTAGGTATTAACCGTGGTCAACGTACTGCTTCCGTACAATTAGCACCGAATAATGTTATTCAAGTGGAGTGGGATGAAGTAGTGGATGCATCCCAGGCAGACAATGTCTGAGCCGAGCAGCGGTTTGCGCTGTGATTATCTGCCTCGCTGCCAATATAAAATCTGGCAGGATGCTAATGAGTTCTGTTTTACTACTGATGCTGTATTTTTAGGTAATTTTGCTCATGTGGTTAATAAGGCAAGAGTTTTGGAGTTAGGCTGTGGTACTGGTGCTATCAGTATGCTGTTAGAATCACGTGGTGCTGCTAATATTACAGCAGTTGATTGTAATCCCCGCATTACGGAATTATTACGGCGCAGTATTACTGATAACAATTTGCGGGATAAAATTACTGTTATTGATGGTGATATCCGCGATTATAAACAGCTTTTCAAGCATGAAAGTATGGATTTAGTAGTAGCTAATCCACCATATCGTAATAGCGGTAATGTTCGTCAGATTGGTACGGCTGCCTGTCATGAGGTTACCTCTACCTTAGAAGATTTTTTTAAAGCAGCAGCATTTACTGTACGTTATCGCGGTCGTTTTGATTTGGTACAGTTACCGGAACGATTTGCAGAAAGTATGGAGTTAGCAGTTAAATATGGCTTGCAGCCAAAACGCTTACAATGGGTACATTCTACTATTGATAAGCCGGCCTGGATTTTTCTAATGGAGATGGTTAAGGGCGGAAGCTATGGTTTAGATGTGCTACCACCATTGATTATGTATGAAAAAAGATGGTTCTTATACTGAACGAGTGAAAAAATATTACGAAGAAAAAAAAAAATTATGACTGCCGCTATTGCAGTGCGTTTTTACATACTGTAATGGCGGTAATTTTATTAAAAAAATACAAATGTCCATAATGATTTTGGACAATTTTATTATTTTTATGCATATAAATTAAACTACTAAAATATCAAAAATTACTTAATATCGTTCATTTTGTGTTATTTGACGGTTTTGCTAAATTTATGTTAAAATAATGAACGTGTTAAGGAGGTTTTTATGTTTAAGAATATATGCAGATTACAGTTACATTGTTTAGCGGTAGCCGTAGTATTAATGCTTATTCTACCGTTTTTAACAGGTTTTGATGTGACAAGGCATATAACAGTTGTTGTTGATGGACAAAAGAAAGAACTGCGCACTAACACTAGTGACCCCCGCCAGATTTTACTGGAAGCAGGTGTTGTATTAGCTCCCGGTGATGGTTGGAAGCTGCAAGGTAGAAATTCTAATGTTCAGGACGGCAGCGTTATTGAGGTTGTCAGAGGAATACCTTTTACTGTAATTATCGGCGAAAAAACTATTGAGTATAAAAGCTCTAAAGCCACTATCGGCGAAGCTTTAAAGAACCTGGGGATTCGCTTTAAGTCTAAACGCGTTTATCCCAGTGTCAAAGATACTTTAAGACCTAATATGCAGGTTTACGTTTTAAATGACGATGAAGAATTGCAGTTTAAGGAAGCTAGTGTGGATATTCCTGTACAATATCAGGATGACCACAGTATGAATTTTGGTGTGGAACAAGTAACCAGCCAAGGTAAGGAAGGCAAGGCTACTATTGTTTCCAAACGTGTAAAAACAGTGATGGTACTCATTCTGTTACTGAATTGGCAAGAAGTTATTGTAGAACCGGAAGCCAAGATTATTCGTCGCGGTATGGCGATGAGTGTCTATACTCCGGAAGGTTATAAACGCTATACTAAAAAAAATTACTGTTCACTCCACTGCCTATGTGCCGACAGGAAATAGAACCGCTATCGGTATCGTCCCCTACGAAGGGATTGTTGCCGTAGACCCGAGTATGATTCCTTATTATACTAAAATGTATATTCCCGGCTATGGTATTGCTATGGCAGGTGATACAGGTGGTGCTATGGTAGGCAATAGAATAGACGTGTTCTTCAATGATTATCATAGTGCCATTAACTGGGGCAGACGTGATGTAGAAGTATATATTCTTGCTGATTGAGGTGGATATTAGTATATGTTAAAAGAAGTGCTCGTTGTTGAGGGAAAAATGGATACAGTAGCTATAAGTAAGGCTTTAGAGGCTGATACGATTGAAACCGGAGGCTTTACTTTGGCTCCTTATACCTTAAAACAGATAGAAGCCGCTTACAAGAAGCGTGGGATTATTATTTTAACGGATCCTGATGGTGCCGGTGAGCGTATCCGACGTTATCTAACTGAGCGTTTTCCTGATGCAGGACAAGCTTTTATCCCTAAATATCAGGCAACGGCACATAATGATGTAGGCGTGGAACAGGCTCAGCCAGAAGCTATTTTAGCTGCTTTAAGCAAAGTACGTCATCATGAATATCGCCCGCAGAATGAATTTACAGCCAATGATTTGTTTCAGCACGATTTAAACGGCAGTCCTCGTGCCTCTGCACGTCGTGATGCTTTAGGCGCTGCTCTAGGTATCGGCTATGGTAATGCCAAGAAATTTTTAGAACGATTAAATCATTATGGAGTCAGCCGTGAAGAATTTTTGGCTGCATTAAAGACAATAGGAGAATAAACGTGGATAAACCTATTATTGCTTCACATCAAGTGACTAATCATATCTTACATCGCTTTAAATTACGTGCAGATAAAAATTAGGTCAGAACTTTTTGATTGATGCGGATATTGTACGCCGTATTGTTGAAGCTGCTGAGCTTACTGAAGAGGATACTGTTTTAGAAGTAGGTCCGGGTATCGGTACCTTAACTCAAGGTTTAGCAGAAAGCAAAGCCAATGTTGTAGCAGTTGAATTAGATAAACGCTTGCTTCCTGTTTTGGATACTACTTTAGATGGTTATGATAATGTACGTATTGTCAGTGGCGATATCCTGCAAGTAGATATTATGGAAACCGTAGGTCAGCCGACATTTAAGGTTTGTGCTAATCTGCCATATTATATTACTACACCGATTATTTTTGCTTTACTGGAAAAGCGTTTGCCAATGGAACGCTTGGTAGCTATGGTGCAAAAAAGAAGTTGCTGAACGTATGGCAGCTAAGCCAGGTGGTAAGGATTATGGTGCGTTATCCGTCGGTATTCAGTATTATACTGAACCGGAAATTGCCTTTATTGTACCGCCGTCCTCTTTTATTCCTGCACCGTCCGTTGATTCTGCGGTTATTGTTTGCAAGCGTCGTAGCAAGCCGCCTGTGGAGGTTTGTGATGAAGCATTATTCTTTCGTGTTGTGAAGGCGGCATTTTCCTTAAGACGTAAAATGCTGAACAACTCTTTGAAAAATATGGGTATAAAAGGGTGAGCAAGTCGCAAAATGGTTGGAACTGGCTGGTGTTGACGGTAAGCGTCGTGCGGAAACCTTAAGTTTAGAGGATTTTGCTAAATTAACCAATACCTTTGCTGCTAGTAAAGAAGCTTAAAAATAATAATAAAAAAGCAGTCTTACTTTTTGGTAAGACTGCTTTTGCATATGCAGATTATAAAGATGTATTTTGTTGTGATACTAGCTTAAAGCTGTTTAAGGAAAATAGAGCTTGGGGTAAATATGTAGCATATTGTGCATCTGGCATAATAAACAGCATTTGGTATGTTTTCGCACCAACGGTAGTTTGTGCTTCTAAAATTAGTTTATCGCCATGGAAATCATCATGAGTGCTTAATACACAGTGCCAGATAAGTCCACTTCCATGCTGCCATTGCCAGAGTACTTTTTTATTTAAATAGGTCGGCAATGGTTGATTGTTTTTAAAGCTAATGGTGTCGGTAGCATCAAGCATAGTTATGGCACACATTAATAAATTATTACTGCCGCGGACAAGCATCGGTCCTTGAGTGTTTGGCAGGTTATTCAGTAAATCAGGACCAAAGGCTTTGGGTATATCTATTGCATAACCACCGTATTGATTATCGATATGCTCGAAATCATAATTTTGCGGTGTACGCATAAACTGTTTCGTCATGGGAGGCTTTTTAACAAGACTTGGTTTAGGTGCCGGTTTAGGCGTAACAGGGTGCGGTGTTTTGTCAATAATAGCTTTTTTAGCATCAGCTGTTTCAACAGGCACTGTTTTTTCAGGGTCTTTTACTGCAACTATTTTATCCTGAGGTTTTGATGGCTTCGTACTAGGAGCAGTTTGTTTTATTGGCGTATCTTGGATATGCTCCTTGGCTTGAGCTGGTGTAGTAGGATGCTGATAAGTACCATCATTAGTTTCGATAGCAATAGGTACGTGCTTAGTGCTAGGTGTAGGAAGGGGCTTATTAGTTACTGTGGATGGTTCTTTTTGGAAGTTTTGCCAAGCAGTTTCAGCTTGATTAGGCGGAGCAGCTAAGGCAGTGGTGCTTAATAGTAAAGCTAGGAAGGTGAGTGTAATAGTGAAGCTTTTCCTCATAATTCTTCGCACACTTTGTTTATTGCTGCTTCATCGACACGCATAGCAATCATAGTTTTTTCTAAAAGCTCGTCTAAAGGCCAGCCGAGCATTTCAGCACCTTCTTTAATAACATCACGGCTACAGCCTGCAGCAAATTTTTTATCCTTAAATTTCTTCTTTAAAGATTTCAGCTCCATATCTTCAACACTTTTAGATGGACGCATTAATGCTGCTGCACCGATTAAGCCAGATAATTCGTCGATAGCGAATAATACTTTTTCCATTTGGTGCTCAGGCTTAATGTCGGCTTTGGTCATACCATATCCATGACTAGCAGTGGAATGGATAATGCTTTCGTCGATACCGTGCTTACGCATTAATTCCTGAGATTTAACACAGTGTTCTTCGGGATATTGTTCAAAATCCAGGTCATGTAACAGACCGACTATGCCCCAGTATTCTACTTCATCGGTATAACCGAGCTCTTGAGCAAAATAACGCATAATACCCTCAACGGTTAAGGCATGACGCAGATGAAATTGTTCTTTGTTATAATTACGTAATAAACTCCAGGCTTCTTCGCGGGTAATCATTATTAAGACCTCCATTATTTTAAAGTATAAAAAAAGCTTCCGTTTCTGCTTAAAGCTATCAAGCTTTTTACAATAGTGATGTGTATGACGTTTATGGAAATCAGCAATCATATCTTCCAAGGTAGTATTGTCTACAACGCTATCAATAGCATCCTGCAGTTTCTTATATAAACCGATAGTAATGCAGGAGTCAATTTTATCACAGGGAGTATTGCAGCTAAGACATGATACAGGAGCTAGACTGCCTTCCACAGTACGCAAAATTTCGCCTACCGTATATTCCTTCGGTGTACGTGTTAAACGATAGCCGCCTTGAGCACCACGAGCACTTTGCACAAAGCCGGCTTTACTGAGCTGGTGAATAATCTGCTCCAGGTATTTATCGGAAATTTCCTGCCGTTGGGCGATAGCTTTGAGAGGGATAAAGCCGCCGGTGCTGTTCAGGGATAAATCAATCATTAAACGCAGGGCATAGCGTCCTTTAGTAGAAATTTTCATGCGCGTACATCCTTTCTTGTGGAAAATTAAAGCCATACCTATGGCTTATTTATATATTATTTATAGAATTTTTATTTAATACTATTATTTTACTATGAAGCTATGGGGAATTCAATAATTTAGATGGATAATACTATGGATATCCTGTGAAATTGCCTTTGTCAAATATATTTCCCCTTTTGCGTTATTTATGTTAAAATATTCATATATCTTGTTTTTGGAGGCTAGAAGATGGATAAGCACGAATTAGATAAAACCTTTAACCATTATATGGAAATTTTTAAAGGTGATAAAGAACTTGGCAAAATTATGAGCCGTATTACTTTCCAAGAGCTGTTCAATCCTACTTTTCTGCAAGCGAACAGCAAATTTACTTCTATGGATGATATTATTTGGCGTAGTGGTTTCGGTATTATGAATCTGTTAGAAGTAGAAAATGTTAACCAAGATAATTGGAATGCTTATATTGCTAAAAACAGTGAATGTGAAACATGGCATGAATTCGGTAAATTAGCGATGATTGACTGGATGAAAAATAAACTGGAAGAAGTTAAAAAATCTAAAAACTAAAATTTAATAATCGCGACCTCTGTGATATTTGATTCGCAGAGGTCTTTTTTTTATTGCGAAATGTGTTTGTTACTCATAAATAAAAACGAACATTATTTTATAAAACTATTGACAAAATTCGCCTTAAATAGTATTATATAAGCAAATAAACGAACACTATTTTGTTAGGCGGTGAGAAAATGAAAAAAATTTTAGATATTATTCTTTGTTTATGTATTTTATATACCGGTTACACTATTGTGTGTGCTGATGATCCTGTTTATGTAAATCAGACTGTTATCGTAGATGAAGGTGATACTTTATGGAGTATTGCTACCGAACATTTAGGTCATAAAGAAGATATTCGTGAAGTCGTTTTCCGTATCTGTGAAACTAATAAAATAGCTGATAGTAATATTTATCCAGGACAGGTATTACAGGTGCCGGTGTTGCAGCAGGAAAAAGATCAGGGTTTAAAAGTAGCTAATAGATAACTTTGTCATGATAATTTTACAAGTTTAAGCAAGGCTTTTATTCATCCTTTGTCGAATATAAATAATATAAACAATTTGCAAAGGAGGAAGTATTGTGCAAAGTAAGAAATGGATTGTTGCGGCTTTAATTGGTGGTTTTGTTTTTAGGTAATAGTATGGCGCCTGCACAGGCAGGTATTTTAGATAAAGTTTTAAAAGGTGGTATTATCGGTTATGCTGTTGATGCTACGGCAGGACCTTTGAATGACGGCATTAATGCTGTTACGGCGAAATACGGTGTAAGCACTACTGATGCAACTAAAGTTGTGCCGATTATCGGTGTTGGTGATGGTAGTAGAGCTGGTGCTGCACAGGTATCAGGACCGCAGTCTAAGGTAGATCAGGTAAAGGCTGCTTTGATGATTGAGCAGACTATTTTAGGTATTCGCTGCAAAGTATTGATTCCGGTTGATAGAGTTGATTATAAAGATGTTAATCGTGTACAAGGCGTTGGTGTAAGCGCTTCTTTGGACGTTAAATTGTAATAAGTGCATATACAAAAAGAGCTGTCAGTTGAAGCTGACAGCTCTTTTTTGTGTGTTAAGGGAATTTTATTTACCGAACTCAATATGAGCAGGTGAATTATTCGCATCAGAGTGAGTAGTAATAATTTTAGTAAAATGATTACGTGCTACTAGGTTTTCTATTTGTCGGTCACTGCCATGAGTAGGATAAAAAGCTTGAATCAATAAATTGTTATCAGCAAGCTTCTGAGCATTGCTATTATTTTCTAAATGGCCGCTGGCTAAAGCGAAGCCTTTATCTTGTAAACTGCACAGCATACGATAATTAGCCGGAATTTTTACTTGAGGGTCGCTGATGAAGTAAATACCTGATTCTAATTTCTGGGTATAGTTGAAGCTTTGATAAGTAAGGTTTTGTAGCTTAGCAATAGCGTCAGCTTGTAGCCAATCAGTATAAGTATAAAGATTTTGTAATTGATTTATCAGATGAGCATCTACATATAAATCGTATTTTTGGAAAAGCTCATGAAGATCTAGAAGCATATCTAAGCCACGACCATATTTAGGTACTGGCAAAACTAATATGGGACGTTCGTTGAGTAATTTTGCAGCTTCCTCACAAAACTGGTGGCGCAATTCAGCATTACTTAAGGAATTTTTTGTGTATAAGCGTTATCTAATAAAGCCAAATCGGCAGTAATGTCTTTAATAATAGTGCATTGATAAGCCAAAGAACCCTCGACATAGTCACCGCTGCATAAGATGGTATTTTCACCGAAATCAATCAAATACCAGCAGCTGCCGGCGCAATGGCCGTTACGCCCCCAGGTAAGACCAATCCAACTATTTAATAATAGCTTTAGCTCAGGATCGGTTGCTTTATCAATGATTATGATTTTATTGGGGATACGCATATTTTCCAATTGATTAGCAGTAGCTTGAGTCATAACGATTTCGCCCTTGAAGCCCTCTTGTAGCAGCCAAGGAAGAGCACCGCTGTGGTCGGCATGGGAATGGGTTAAGAAAAGATAGCTGGCGTTGCGTATTTGGGTAGGCGTAATATGAGGATAACAGTCCTTTTACCTGTCATCATACCGCAATCGATAATAATACTATTAAATTTGTCTGTTATATAGAAGCAGTTACGGCCGTGTTCGCCGCAACCACCGGCAATATAGAGTTCCATAAGCAGATACTTCCTTTATTATGAGTATTTTATTGTATGTTATATTAAATTAGCTTAGCAAAGTATTAAATTTTATCAAGGCAGTTTGGGTGTTGCTAAGAGCTATTCAACAGTAATCAAAGAAAGCAGTATTGTTTTTTTTATAAAAGGTACTGACAGTCTGTAGCAGCTGTTAGTAGTTGATTATAGGTATTACTGTGATGAAAAAAAGGCCTTGATATTTCGTAGAATATAATCATATATTACAGCTGTAAAGTAAAATAAAAACTCAGGTTAAAGTTAATTTTTAGTAAACTTAAAATACTATTTTTTAAACAATATTTTCAAAATAAAGACAATAAAAAAAACGCTATGCGTAGAATACGCATAGCGTTTAAATTTAAGCTTATAAAACTTTGTTTAAAAGAGTTAAGACGTTTTTATGGGTGATTTTTTCTACGGTGCTAGCACTGTATTTTTGAGAAAGCAGCTCATAAACACGTTGGTAATCTTGGACGCCTTGCAGATCCTGCGGGGCATGAGAGATACCATCAAAGTCGCTGCCGAAACCGATATGGTCATCATTGCCCATCAGGTTAAGCATATAATCAATATGACGATAAATGCTTTCTACTTTAGCATCATGATAATCGTTTTCTAAGAATTGGCCGGCAAAGGTAACACCAATCAGACCGTCATTTTCGTTCATTGCTAAAATTTGTTTATCATCCATGTTACGTACATGGCCACATAATGCTTTAGCATTGGAGTGTGTAGCAATAATAGGTTTAGTACTGGTTTCGATAACATCCCAGAAGCCTGCAGGAGCGATATGGGAAACATCTACTAACATACCCAGTTTATTCATTTCTGCTACAACTTGGCGACCGAAAGTAGTTAAGCCACCGCCGCTACATTCTTCGTTTACGCCATCAGCAATATCATTACGATTGCTCCAGGTTAAAGTCATAGCACGTACACCTAATTCGTATAAGCAACGTAAAGCTTCTAAGCTGCCGTCAATAGCACCGCCTTCTTCAATAGCAAGCAGAGTAGCTGCCTGGTGGTTTAAAACATCAGCTACGTCAGCTTTAGTACGAACTTGTAGCAGGTCGATACCTTGAGCTTGAATTTTACGTACTTCTTGCAGGTATTTGTCTAACAATTGCAGAGTATAGCGCAAACCGCCATGATATCTAAATTCCGGGGTAGGCACAAAAATTGCACAGAATTGCAGGCCACCGCCTAAAGCCAATTGACGTTGGATATCAAAGTGTAAGTCATTGCTGTACAGTTCTTTGTTGTGTTTGTATAATTCGGTAAGAGTATCACAGTGACAATCGCAAATAAACATATTTAGTTCTCCCTTCATTTTACAAAATATCATAAAACAATATAATCCATTGTATATGGTTTTCAATACAGAGTAAATAGCTCAGCTTATTGTATACAATATAAATAAAAGCAGTAGCTCATATTGAACTGCTGCTTTAAAAGCTTAATAGGATAACTCTTGCTCTACTAGCTGATTAATAGCCGGTGTAGTAGAAGAAGAAGGTCATACCGATAGTAACGATCATAGCACCAGCCATAGGAATTACGGTACGTTTAACCAGATCGAAGGAGGAAATGCCTGCCATACCGGAGGATACTACGATTACTGCGGTAATAGGAGAGCAGTTACGCATGATAGATGCTGCGAAGTGCATCGGCAGAAGCATCAGTACCGGAGCAAGACCGGTGTGTGCCGCAACAGCAGGAGTAAAGTGCTGCGAAAGCGAAGAACGGTGCGTTACCACTACCCATAACAACTGCGGAAACACCGATGATTGCAACCATTACCAGCATCATTGCCATTGCGCCGAAGCCGAGGCCTTTACTGCCATCGATCAGAGCGTTAATAGCACCCATGGAAATCAAGCCTTGAGCGAAGGTTTGACCTGCAATAATCATGGTGATAACGTTAGCCATTTGCAGGCCTAAGCCATCAAAGAAGTGTTGAATATCGCCGCAAACTTTTTTCGGGTCACGGGTACGGAGAAGTTCGCAAACCATACCAACGAACAGACCGATGAACATAGCCATAACGATGTTCATTTTAATAGTGGTAATCCAAAGAGAGCTGAAGCAAAGGATTAATGCCAGAGGAATAACCGGGAGAATAGCATACCAGGTAGGAGCGATAAAAGCATCGTTTTTAGAGGTTTCTATTTCAACAGGTTTTACTACGTGGCCATCACGTTTATCCATGTATTTTTGAGTTACATAGTGGAGAATACCTACAACTACGAAAGCTACGGCAACGATAGGTACTTGATAATGGCTCCAGTAGTATACAGGATTCAGACCTGCAGTTTCAGCAGACAGGATGGTACCTGCATCACTGGGGCTCCAGTCGAAGCACAGAGTGGTTGCAACTGCTGCAGTTGCGGAAAGACGGCTTACACCAAGACCAACCAAAATAGGGAACATGGTAACCATTAAGAGCATTGCCAGGCCGGAAGCACTGTTAATGCACAGACCAATCAGCATACCAACAATCCAGGTTAAGGACATAACCAAATAAGGGGATTTCAGTGTCATTAAAGGTCTGATAGTCAAACGAACCAAGGCACCGGAAGCACCGATTTTATCCATGTATTTAGCGAATGCACCTACAGCCATGATGTTCAGACCGAGGTTACCAACATTGGAACTGAAGGTTTTACGGATAAATTCGAATGCATCAAAGAAGAGAGAGCCTGTAGTGGCTTTAGCATCTAAGATTTGACCATAGCCGAAAACTGCAGCTATGTACATTAAAATCATACCACCGAGAAACAGAATCGGTTGTGGTTTGTACTTTTTGTAGATTAGATAGGCAACCCAAAAAGTAACGATTGCAGAAATAACAACACCCATTTGCAACATCCTTTCTTCTCATATTTTAACTTGCAAAATTAAGGTAAGTCTATTATAGCATACGTTCATAAACGTGGGCAATATAAAAACCTGTTTCTTGATGTAAAAAAAACAGAAGAAACAGGTTTTTGTAAATAATGTTATTGTTGATGTGCTTTTAACATGGACAAAACTCTTAAAATGTGCTGTACGTAGAGAGCTTGTACAGAGGCATATCTACCTATACCATTTAAATGACCTGTTGTACTAACTCCTAAAGCTTCAATCTGGGACTTCCAGCTATCTGGTTCATCGCCATACATATCATTATTAGCATGGTCACCTGCAACTACCATTAAAGGATAAAGATGAACATGCTTATAGCCGCGGTCCTGAATTTTTTGCAGTACTTCAGCAAAGTTAGGGGTATCTTCATCTTCAACAGTACCGACTAAGAAGGGAAGCTTTAATTCGTCAAAAAGCTCTTGAAGCTTTACATAGGTATAGCCATGAGCCTGATTGTTGGCACGGGGAGTACCATGCCCCATGAAGACAATACCTTCATTCTCTTTAGTATCAGCAGCATGGGCTTTTAAGGCAGCTACTAACAGCTGATAGTCATCAGCAGTATAAATAAGTGGTTCGCCGATGATGATGCGTTGGAATTTATCAGCGAATTTAGTTTTTAATGTAAGAATTTTTTGTTCAAATTCTTCTCCATGTAATAAATGAGTAGGTTGCAGAAAAATTTCCTTATAGTCTTGCTCTTGGAGTTTTTGCAGTATAGCTTCAGGATCGTCAATCATAATGCCTCTAGCTGCTAGTCGTTTACGTATAATATTGGAAGTAAAGGCACGATATTGGTCATAGGCGGGGAAAGCATTTGCAATAGCAGCCTCAATACCGCCGATATCTTTAGTTCTAGTATCGTCAAAGGTAGAACCGAAGCTGATGACAACAATGGCTTTTTTATTATGCATTATTTAACACCTCTTTTGATTTTGTTTTTATTTTATTATAACATGATAAGTTTTATGATATGAAAAACTCTCCGCTCAGATTGGTGAACGGAGAGTTTGAAGTTAGCAGATTTTAGTGCTGATTATTTTGCTTGCAGAGCGTCCCAAGATTCGTTAGCTTTTTCTACAAACAGTTTTTGAACGGCTGCGTTTTCACCTAAGCCATGGATATAGGTATTAACTTTGAAGCCTTCTTTTTGCAGGATGGATTTGAAGGAATCGGGTTCGTCACCAGCCATATCGTTGTTAGCATGGTCACCTGCAACCATCATCAGCGGCATCAAAGTAACGTTTTTAATGCCTTTAGCTTTCAGTTGCGGAATTACGGTATCCAGATGCGGCCAACCTTCAACGGAGAAAATCAGTACATTGTTGTAACCGAGTTCGTTCAAACGGTCTTGCATTACTGCATAGTAAGCGTTGGACGGATGCGGAGTACCATGAGCCATTACCAAAACAGCATCTTTTTTGCCCAGTTTCGGGAATTGGGTGGACAGTGCTTGCATGGTAGCAGTGATATCATCAGCTTGACCTTCTTGACCTTGCCAGTACATCAGCGGAGTACCGAAAGTCATTTTTTTGAAGTCGTTTTTATGCAGGTTGTAAACTGCGTCTTTATAAGCATATTCCATGCCAGGAATGATATCCAAAGAGGTCAGTGCAACACGAGTGTAGCCTTCTTTTTTTCAGTTGAGCTAAAGCTTCTTCCGGGGTAGGAATATTCAGGCCTTCGTTAGCTTTAACGCGGTCGATAATGATATGAGAGGTGAAAGCAGTAACTACTTTTACACCAGGATGAGCAGCTTTGATTGCGTCAACAGTTGCTTCAATAGTTTTTGCACGAGTATCCTTGAAGGTGGTACCAAAGCTCATTACTACAATAGCATCTTTATCAGGCAGGTTAGCCATATCTTTGTTGATGTTAGTTTTTACACCGATTTGGGATGCTTGGAGTAAAGCCGGAGTAGCATCTTTTACTTCGTCACTGAGTTGATATGCTGCATAAGAGGTGGCAGCAAAACCGAGCAGAGCTGCGCAGGTCATAGAGGCAACGGCAAATTTTTTCAAGGATTTCATAGAATAAACACTCCTTTAACATAAGAATATGTAATGAATAAACAATAGACTAATTTATACTTTAGTAGTTAACTGGTCTACTTATTAAGATTATATCACTTATTATTAAGATGTCAATGATATTAAGAATAATTTCTATTATGAAATTATAATAAAAATAAAGGTTGTCTTGATAAGACAACCTTTAGAGGAATTTACTGTTTAAAAATTTTTTTTGACACATTCTTTAGCTGAACGACCGAGCATACCTCTTTCAGGATACACTTCGTATTCACGGGCACGGCTGTCAGCGAAAGATGCAATTAATTCGCCGGTATTGATATCATAGAAATTATATACTAAATCGAGATAAGCGTTTTTATATTTATAACCAGGCTGCCATTCTTGTTTATCTACAGGAACTGTATAGCTGTGTAAGACACCGTTATAGTCGTAATAATGACGAGTTTCGTTGACAGTTATGGTTTTATAATATCCGGGAACTTCAAAGGTTTTATAACCGAAGGTATTGATAGAAATACGCAGCTCTACTGCTTTAGGTGCATAATTTTTTTCTCCGGCTTGTGCTTGTAAGCTTTCTTCACGTAAATCAGTGACAATCAGCTTTTTCTTGCCAGCGGCTTCCAGAAATGCACTTAATGTTTTAGTAGCGGCTGTTTTATCCGGTGTAAAATTGTTTTCCGGTATATTCTCACTATCGTCTATGTCTGTAAGCTTAATTTCACGCACAGAATTTAATTTGTAATCAGGATGAAAATAAGGTTTTGCAGCAGCGGCGGTCATTGCCGCAAGCAAAGTAAGATAAGAGTTATAATGAGAGTTACCGTTTTTTTTTCATATTACACCTTCTTTGTTAAATTTTATTTTTGTATGCATTTTGGCTTTAATAGCAGCCATAGTTTCGGGGCTGATGATATGCTCGATGCGGCAGGCATCTTTTTCGGCAATTTCTGCATCCACCCCTAAATATTCATGAATAAATGTAGTTAATGTTAAATGTCTGTCAGCAGCGGCTTTTTTTTTTTGTCCTTCTTTAGTAAGCAGGATACGGCCGTCAGGCTCCATAATGATAAAGTTATCACGTTTTAAGATGCTCATAGCACGGCTGACGCTGGCTTTAGTAAATTCTAAAGCTTCTGCGATATCTATAGAACGGACGCTGCCGTTTTTCTTTGTCAAAACTAAAATTGTTTCAAGATAATTTTCGCCGGATTCAAGTAGTGCCATAATCTAGACCCCCTGATGTAGTTTATATTATAATTTATTTTATCATATTTAGTTGTGATAAGATAGTGTATAATATAAGAAATAACTATGGAGGAATATGTGTTATGCTAGATTTTATGATAGAAAAACAAAGTGTCTGGGAAATCATAGAACATACTGCTAAACCAATTGTTTTATATGGTATGGGCAATGGTGCGGATAAGATTTTAGATTGGTGCGAAGTGCATAATGTTAAGGTTCAAGGTGTATTTGCCAGTGATGAGTTTGTCCGCGGACAACAGTTTCGCGGTTTTACTGTAGAACGTTATGATGCTATTAAAGCAAGATTGGGAAAGGATTTACTTGTAGTTATTGCTTTTTGCTAGTGAAAGCGAACCGGTGTTGGCACGTTTCCGCGAGCTAACTGCTGAACAAGAGGTTGTGGCACCGCATTTATCTTTGTTTGGCGAAGAAGAAACGGTAAGTTTAGCGTGGTTAGTAAAGCATGAAACAGAATTACAGCAGGTTTATACACAATTAGCTGATGATACTTCCCGTAAGGTATTTGCAGATACTTTAAATTATAAACTTAGTGGAAAGATTTCTTACTTGTTTGACTGTGCAACTCAGCGTACGGATGATTTAAAAACATATTTACTTGAGTAATACAGAAACCTACCTTGATTTAGGTGCATATAATGGTGATACAATTCAGGAATTTGGTGTACTGACTGACTATAAGTGGCAAAAAAATTTTGGCTGTAGAACCTGATCGTCGTAATTGCCGCAAATTACGAGCTTTAGCAGAGAGTTTGCAAGATAGAGGCTTGGCTATAGAAGTATTTGAAAGCGGTATTTGGAATGAAATAGGTGCTTTAAGCTTTAGTGATAGCGGAGGGCGTCAGTCCACTTTCTTAGGTGTGCAGAAAAAAACTGTACCTGTTACTACCATTGATGCACTTGTAGGAAACAGTACTGTTAATTATATAAAAATGGACGTAGAGGGTGCTGAGGTTCAGGCTATTACTGGTGGTAAGCATGCTATTAGTCGGGAGAAACGTAAAATGTTTATTGCCGTGTATCATTATGATGTAGATTTATTCCGCTTGCCGTTATTGTTATGGCAGCTAGTACCTGATTATAAGATTTATTTACGTAAACATCCTTATGTGCCGGCTTGGGAATTAAATTTTCTTTGTCATATTTAATAATGAAGTGAAAAAACTGCCTACGGGCAGTTTTTTTATTTTACCTTTTTGCAATGGGACTATAGAAGTCCCTGCAGGACAAAAACGTCAAATGTAATACTGTGGGGAATGTATTTTTTATATGTAACAAGGTAACACAAAATGTTAAATTAAGACTAAATTTATGTAAAATGTAAGCAGGTGAAAATCATTATTTTAGCGAATTTATATGGCAGTGTATAAATACTTTTACACTAAAAGTTGCAATGAATTTGATTAGTAAAAAGGAGTGTATTTTCAATGAAAAAATTAAAATGGATGCTTGGTGCAGCCGCTATTTTGGCTATGTCCGTTGCTTTAACCGGTTGCGGTGGGGATAAACAAGCTGATAACACTAAAGGTGGTCCTACTGGTAATGTGATGGTTTACATCTATTTATCCTGATATCATTGATAATATGTGCAAACCTAATGTTCAAAAAAGCATTTCCTAATATGAAAGTTAGCTGGTTCCAAGGTGGTACTGAAAAAGTTGTAACTAAAATTACTGGTGAAATCAAAGCTAATAAAATTGCTGCTGATGCTTTAATGGTAGCTGATCCGTCCTATTATCTGAAATTGATGAACAAAAATTGTTGATGCATTATGTTTCTCCGGAAGCTAAAAATGTAATCAGTGATAAAGATAAAGATGGTGCCTGACTGCTGTTCGTATTAGTAATATGATCATTGCTTATAATTCCGATAAATTAAAAAGCAGAGGATGTTCCTAAATCCTGGCAGGATTTGACAGATCCGAAATGGAAAGGCAAAATTGCTATGCCTAACCCGATGTTATCCGGCACTGCTTATGTAACTGTAGGTGCTTTGGCAGATAAATATGGTTGGGAATATTTTGATAAATTAAAAGCTAACGATATCCGTGTTGAAGAAGGTAACTCTGCTATTCAAAATAAATTGTTAACCGGTGAATATGCTGCTGCTATTATTCTGGAAGAAAATATTTTGAAATTGGCTAATACCAAAAAAGAGCCTTTGAAGGTTTCTTATCCGACTGATGGCGTAATCATGGTTCCGTCTCCTATTGCTATTTTTGAAGCTAGTGCTAATAAAGATGGTGCTAAAGCTTTGGTTGACTGGTGGCTGTCTAAAGAAGGTCAGCAAGCAGTTGTTAAAGGCTGGATGCACTCTGTTCGCGGTGACGTTCCTGCTCCTACAGGTGCTCCTGAAACTAAGACTTTGGTTGAAAACAGAGTTAAAGTTGATTGGGCAAAACTGGCTAACAATAATGCTGAAATCAAAGAAGAATTCCGTAAGAGAGTTATGGATAAATAATCTTTGTACTATTGGATGTTTATATAGTAGAAACAGGGAAGCCTTAGGCTATCCCTGTTTTCTACCCTTTAAAATTAAGCTGTAAAGTTATATTTACGCTTGTCAAAAGAAGGAGAAAGAGTTGTTTCATGTCTAGGATTAACAGTAAATTTATTGTTATCTCCATCTCCGTGCTGTTGCTTTTATATTTTGTAATTTTTCCTATGGGTATTTTACTCTATGATAGCATTATGCTAGATGGAGCGATTAACTTAGAAAATTATCGCAACGTTTATAGTCAGGATGTTAACTGGCGTGCATTAACTAATACAATTCAATTATCTTTGGCAGTAATGATTGCTAGTGTTATTATTACTTTTCCGCTTGCTTGGCTGGTTGGACGTACTAATCTGCCTGGTAAAAAGACTTATCGTACTTTATTGGTATCAAGCTATATGATTCCTCCTTATGTTGGTGCTATTGCTTGGGTACAGCTTTTAAATCCTAGCGTTGGTTATTTGAATGAAATTTTAAAATGGGCCTTTGGCTTACAGACTGCACCCTTTGATATCTATACGATGACCGGTCTTGGCTGGGTTCTGACTTTATTTTATTCTCCCTTTGCCTTTATTACTATTTCTCGTGCTATGGAAAAAATGGATCCGACATTGGAGGAGGCAGCTCGTGTTTCCGGCGCTTCTCCTTTACGTACGGTTATTGATGTTACCTTACCGTTAATGGCTCCGAGTATTTTAGCAGGCGGTCTGTTAGTATTTATTGCTGCAGGCAGCTGCTTCGGTATACCTGCCATTGTCGGTATGCCAGGTAATATTGAGGTTATGACTACCCGTATTGTTACTTATATTTATATGGGTGATACTGATGGCGTACGTGATGCCACTGCATTGGCTGCTTCGCTGATGTTTTTAGCTAACTTCCTGCTTTTTGGAATGACATGGATGGTAGGTAAAAAGGATTATACTACTATCAGTGGTAAAAGCACCCGTCCGAATATTGTAGAATTAGGCAAATGGAAATGGCCTGCCTTCTGCTTAGTAGGTGCGTACAGTATGATTTCCATTATTATTCCTTTAGGTTCCATTGTTTTGTCATCTTTGATTATTTCTCTGTCGAAGCCCATAGCTTTGGATAACTTAGGTTTTGATGCTTGATTCCGGTTATCACTAGCTCTCAATATATGGAAAGTATTTGGAACTCTGTTCTATATGCAGTTATTGCTGCTTGCATCGGTACTCTGCTTTCTGTATTTATTGCTTATCTTGCTGTTAAAACAAAGGTTAAAGGACGTACTATTCCTGATTTATTAGTTGTTATCGGTGGTTCTACTCCGAGCATCGTTATTGCGTTAGCATTGATTATTACCTTTAGTGGTAACTTTGGCCTAAATCTGTATTCCACTATGTGGATTATGGTTGTGGCTTATCTAGTTAAATATATGACTATGTCTGTAAGAACTATTGCTGCTTCTTTAAGCCAGGTTCACACTTCTTTGGAAGAAGCGGCTTTGAATTCCGGTGCTAGCTGGCTTCGTTGCTGTAAGGATATTATTATTCCTTTAATTGCACCGTCCATTATTGCAGGATGGTTCTTGATTTTCATGCCGTCCTTCTATGAATTGACCATGTCTTTGCTGCTGTATGGCAGTGAAACAAAGACTATCGGTGTTTTACTGTATGAATTGCAGACTTATGCAGATACGCAAAATGCTTCTGTACTTTCTGTAATTATCTTATTGATTGTTCTGGTGGGCAACTTGATTTTGAATAAAGTGTCCAAGGGTAATGTCGGTATTTAACTAAAGGAGTGGCATAAATGGCTGAAGTCAAAATTAATCATGTGTTTAAGCGTTTCGGTGGTGTTACTGCTGTTAACGATTTTGATTTAATTGTTAAAGACGGTGAATTTGTTTCTATTTTAGGTCCCTCTGGCTGCGGTAAAACTACTACACTGCGTATGATTGCAGGATTTGAACGTGCTACTGAAGGCGAAATTTATATCGGTAATCATTGCGTAAGCTCTTCTAAGCAAGGTACTTTCGTCCCACCTGAAAAGCGTGATATTGGTATGGTGTTCCAATCCTATGCTGTATGGCCGCATATGACTGTAGCGGAAAATGTCGGCTATCCGCTGAAAATTCAGAAGGTAGATAAAAAAAGAACGTGAAGAGCGTGTACAGAGAATGTTGGAATTAGTGCATTTAGGGGAGAATATAGCAAGCGTTATCCTCATCAGTTGTCAGGCGGTCAGCAGCAGCGTGTGGCTTTAGCACGTGCTTTAGTAGCTCAACCGGGCCTGATGTTGCTTGATGAACCGTTATCCAATCTGGATGCTAAGCTGCGTGAATCTATGCGTTTTGAAATATTGGCTATTCAAAAAGAACTTGGTATCACCGTTGTTTACGTAACCCACGATCAAGGCGAAGCAATGGCCATGAGTGATCGTGTAGTGGTTATGAGCAAAGGTGTAGTGCAGCAAATCGGTGCTCCCCATGAAATTTACACTCAACCGGCTAATAAAATGGTTGCTGACTTTATCGGCTTAGTTAATTTTATTGATGGTGATGTTCGTGGAGACCGTGTCTTTATCAAAGGTAGTAATGTATCATTCCCTAATAATAGCGACGTTAAAGGAGCAGCGACTATTGCTGTTCGTCCGGAAAATATCACCATGTCCCTTAATGGTGGCTTAATAAAGGGAAACCTGGAACATCGTTTCTATTTAGGCGATGCTATTGATTATCGTGTGAATGTGCATGACCATATCATTCGCGTTATTGTCAAAGGTGCAGATTTGAATGCTATTCCCGATGGAGCTGAGGTTTATTTAGATTTTGATCAGGTTATGGTGTTCGCACGTAACTAATTAAGGAAGCTGGTTTATTTATAAAATGCCTGTACAGTTTTATGACTGTATGGGCATTTTTGTCATTCACAAAGTAATGTGATTAGGTGTAAGCCAAAATTTTATTAAAAAGTTTTCAAAAAGATAAGCGGGTTAGCATTGGTAAAGTATGCTTTTGCCTGAAAAACATGTTATAATAAAATAGAAAGGCGGATTTATCAATGCGAAAATTTATTGTATATAAAATATTATGCTTCTTATGCATCATCTGTTGTTTGGTAGGTTGTGGTAAGCAGAATAATGAGCATCCTAAAGAACTTGCTATATGCAGCAGTATGAATAAGGAGCTGACAGAATTATTAGTAGATAGTTATAGCAAAGCATACGGGATAAAAGTCTATGTTAATTATCTGCCGGGAGGTACGCAGCAAGAGCGTTTTGATTACTTACGTCAGCATAAATTTGATATTTGGTTAGGTGGAACGGCTGAGGAATATTTTTTGGCAGATGAGCAGCATATTCTGCAACCATATCTTACTAAAGAAGCTTACAAAGTTCCTGTAGAATTACGTAATCGTACAGGTCAATGGACTAGTCTTTATTTAAGTTACATTGCTTTTCTAAGCAATAAAAATAATCTGCATACTTATGGACTATATGCTCCTTCTACCTGGGATGAACTTTTAAATCCGATATTGCAAAATGAAATTACCATGGCAGATTTCAGCTCTGGAGGTGCTAGCTACGGTATGTTGACATCTATTTGGCAATTGCGTGGTAAAAATCAAGCTTTGCAATTTGCTGAGAAAATGAATTCTCAAAGACCTCTATACACGAATGGATTTGGTGAAGCTGTAGATTTAGTCTATATTGGGAAGAAAACTGTTGCTGTTGTACCATTAGACTATGCCTTATTAATGGAAGGGCGTCATCGCCATTTATTTGCTACAGTTGTACAAGATGCTAACAGGACCATTCTTACTGGTGCTGCAATTATGCAAGGTGCTCAAAATCTTTCTAATGCACAAAATTTTTTAGATTATTTGATGAGTGATTCTGGTGAGGCTGTTTTATTGCGTAATGGTTATCATTATATGTGGCATGTTAAAAATTATCCGTATAATGGTGGACGACGAGAATTGATTGGTAATGTTCATGCCGGTAGATGATTTAGGTTGGACGGCTGTTTATAAAAATGATATTATTAGAAAATGGCTGAATGCTGGTAAAGAGAATATAGAATAGTAAACAATAACTCCCCGCAAATTAGATTAATAAATTGGGGGAGTTTGTGTTAAGCAAAAACTAGTTGTTATTTCTTTTCTGTGGTAATTTGTTTACTAAGCTCATTAACCATTGCTGTTAATTGTGCTACCTGATTTTGGAGAGAGTCAATTTCTTTCGCCATAGCAGCTTTGCTATTAGTTTTATTGTTGACGCGGTCAAGAGCAAAGGAAACACCTAGGTTCAGCATATTTTCTCCGTTTCCTAATGTTCCGCCGAGGCTTAACATTGTTTTTTCGTTCGGACGGTAGAAGGCACCTAGAGCAGCTGCGTTTTCGTTGCCATAGTTACCTAAACCGGCAGCAAAACTTAGCTTTTCATCAGGGTCGAATTCCATAGGATGCAGTGCTGCAAGAGCAGCAGCACCTGCACCAACTTTATCTATACGTTCATCCAAATTATTAATATGGTTATTTAATCCATCAACGCTTTCTGCTAAACTGTCAACACGTTGATTAGTGCCGCTGATGGCATCGTGTAATTGACCTTCAGTAGCAGCGTTGGAAGAACCGTCGTAGTTGTGGGTTTCATCCCAATCGGTATTGGTCAAACCAGAGATTGTACCTTGGTCATCTTTGTTAATAGTGATGGAGTGGTTGTTATTTTCGCCATTGACAGTCAAACTGCCTGATTTGTTGTTTTCGCCTAAAACTACATTATCGCCAAGGCCTATATTCAAAGACGGAGTATCTGCTTTTTCTGTATTTTGCATATCAGGCTTAGCTGTTTGTTGTAATGAAGCACTAGGTGTTACTTCTTGTTTTTCCGATTTTGTAGTAGTTTGAGTGTTAGGGGAAATTTCAATATTTTGGTCACCTGGTTTGATTTCTACAATACCCATATTGGTAAGTTTATCGTTTAAGTATTCCATGGCACCAAAAAGTTGACCACCATTGATAGCATCTGTGGAACCAGCAGCAATACGACCGTTGGCTACATTGATAATACGACGTTCGTGACCTGCACTACCTACAGAAATAACTCCGTCAGTATCTGCAGCATTGATGTCAAAAGAAGCATATTCGCTGTGAGCAGCATTCCAAGCTTTTAACTCTTCTTCATCAATAATATCTTCAGCTTTTAGCTTCACTGTTTTTGCCTAAAGCTACGCTAGCTTGAGCTCCTTTATTAACTTTGCTACCTGAGCCGATAGCTACAGCATAACTTTCGTTAACAGTGCCACCGCTGATAGCACTACCATATTCTACATGGTCACCAATAGTGGATTTGTAGCCGATAGCATCGGAGAAGCTGGATTCAGCACCTATGGTTGATTTAGAACCAATTGCATTTGCGTATCTAGAATCGTGTTTTACACGAACCTCGTTGCCGAAAGCGTTGGAAGATTGAGCATGATTTTCTACATAAGCACCTGCACCGACAGCAGAGGCGTGATCTGAGTCAGAACCTACTTGAGCGTTTTGACCAAAAGCGTTAGCGGAGATAGAACGGTCACCGATAGTAGCATAGCTACCAAAAGCGTTAGCAAAAGTAGCATCTGTACCGATGGCATTAAAGCGACCAACTAGAGTAGCGTTATTAGAACCAGTAGCAATAGTAGATTCAGAACCTAATAAAGTAGTGAAGTTAGCACCATCTGCGATGCTGGATTTATTGCCTATAACAGTTGCTTGGACATCATTATTGCCAATGGTTACTTCGGAACCTAGCGCTAAGGATTTATCACTATTACTACCAATGCTAACTGTTTGACCAATTGCAGTAGCTCTTTCAGAATTTTCGCCAATAGAAGCAAAGCTTCCGAGTGATGTGCTGTATTGAGAGGCATTACCAATGGTAATATGGTCCCCGAGAGCTACAGATTGGTTAGCGTCGGTACCGATAGAAGAGTAGGAACCGACTAAAGTGGCTTGCAGAGAATTATTACCGATGGAAGAACGATTACCTAGCAAAGTAGAATTATTTGCTTTTGTTCCGACAGTTAAGCTGTTACCCATTACGGTAGTTTCTTTGCTGTTAGCACCGATTTTATTGATAAAACCAACACCTACAACAGATTCACTGTTTTCGGCGATTTCAACTAATTGACCGAGCACAGCAGAGTTTTTACTACCTTCAGCAACTTTATTACTGTCGCCGACAGCAACAGTAGCATAGGATTTAATATCGTTGAAGCCACCTACAATGGTAGACTCGTTTCCTTTTACTTTATTATATCTACCGATAACAACACTTCTTTGGCTATCCACTGTATTATGATTACCGACTAAAGTAGTTTGAGAATTGCTAGCAGCAAGAGTATTGTAAGCACCGATTGCTAATGATTCATAGCTGCGTTCTGCTAAAATATTATGTGAACCTATAGCTAGTCCATCGTAAATATTTGCACCTATATTATTGCTCGAACCAAGTGCAGTATTGTTGGCTGTAGGATTATTAGGATATACATTGCAAGCTTCAATAATATTATTATTACCAATCGCGGTGCTATTAGCACTATTAGTAGCCTGACCAAAGAGTGGCTTTTTACCATCTTTAATTTGATTGCCGGTACCGATGGCTACACTGTTTTCACTTTGTTTGCCTATGGTGCTAGCATCTTCAGGAGCGGTGGATTCAGCACTGATGGCTATACCATGTTTATTAGAGGAATTAACTTTACCGCTGCCAATTTGTACGTTAGTACCATCTTGTACAGTTGCAGTAGTTTGTACATCAGCATTTGTTACTGGTTCTGCAGCAAATACTGGTTGACCGGCCATAATACCAAGCATTACAGATACGGCCAAAGCACGGGAAACTTTAACTCTAACGGATTTGTTTCGACTTTTGTGAGCTAATTCGGAAACAACAACATAAGCATTTTTTACGCTGTTCCAAATAACTTTGTAAGTTTTATTCATTTTCTCTTTCTTCCTTTCCTCATACAATAATATAAAATAAAGTGATTCCTGTTTTGGTGATTAGTAAATACCAGTTATAGCTAGATTTTTAGAAAACTAATAAAAGGTATCCGACTGTTTTTTATAATAGCATAAGAAAATATAGAAAATGTAAAGAATGTGACAATTGAATGTAAAATATGCTCTTAAAAGAAAAGAGAATAATCTGAAAATGTATTTATAAAAGAAAAAGGTCACTTTTGAAGTGACCTTTGAAAGAACTAATTAACCTATTTTATGTTTTACGTGATCTAGAGCCTGGTCAAATAAAGTTAAAACGTGCTCATCATCTAATGAATAGAATACCTCTTTACCGTCTTTAGTAAATTTAACTAAATTAGTATCTCGAAGTAAACGTAATTGATGGGAAATAGCTGAATGTGTCATATCTAATTGTTCAGCGATTGAAGATACGCACATTTCTTTGTTGGCTAATAATGCTAAAATACGAATGCGAGTCGGATCACTTAAAACTTTAAAAATATTAGCCATGGGTTGGACATAACGTTCTGTTTCTTGTCCTGGTAGGGGTAAAGAATGAAGTGGAGCGTGAGTCAAGAGAAACACCTGCTTTAAATTTTTAATTATTTATCTGATTTATTCATAAGCTTTAATTGTTGTAACAGACCGCCTTTTAAAAGCAAGCCGGCAATCATACTACCACCAATAGTGCTTACTAAGAAAGGAGGAATGAAGAACCACGCTGCAGCATGGCTGTTAAGAACTAAGGATGCTACTATCCATGCAACAAAACCACCGATAATACCAGTGCCGAAAACTTCACCCATCATAGCGGAAGGAATATTTTTCCAGTGTTTATAGGCCATACCTGCAATAAATGCGCCAATCATGCTTCCTGGGAAGGCTAAAAGGGAACCGGTACCGAACATATTGCGTAGGCAGGAAATCAAAAAGCAATTGCAACTGCGTAATCTGGACCTAAAAGAACAGCACCAATGACGTTGATGGCATGTTGCACAGGGAAACATTTAGAAATACCTGCAGGAATATAGATTAAGTGAGCACTAAGTGTACCTATTGCGACTAAAAGAGCTGCAGACGTGATTTTCTTAATTTGCATAATATACCTCGATTCTCAAAAAATAATAAAAATAATATTTATTTTACTAAACTTGTAAATATTATACCATTTTATCATATAAATAGTACAGTATATAAAAGGAATTATGAACTTTTTTCTAGAATAACACTATTATGTCAAATTCAATGGGTATAATATAAATAAAAAACATGAACGGAGAGATAAAATGCAATTATTAGAAGGCATAAAAGTTATAGACTTTTCTAAATGGTTACCTGGACAATATTGTGGGATGTTATTGGGAGATTATGGTGCTGATGTTATTAAGGTAGAGGATTTAGCAGGTGATGCTACAAGAAAATTTTGGCCAGAAAAAGAACCTAGTATGAGTTACTGGCATTTAATGCTGAATCGTAATAAACGTGGACTAGCTTTAGATATTAAGAATCGAAAGGAAAAGAAATACTCTTGAAGTTACTTAGTGAGGCAGATGTTTTTTGGAAGGCTTTCGACCTGGTTATTTAGCACGTTATGGTTTGGATTATGCAACAGTACATAAAATTAATCCACGTCTTGTATATTGTTCTATTACAGGCTTTGGGCAGAAATGTCATAAACCGGCCCATGATTTAAATGTAATTGGTTTAGCTGGTTTAAATAGCTTGGACGACATTGGCAGAGCTTGCGTTTCAGAGGTGCAGGTTTCAGCAATCGGCAGTGCTTTAAATGCTTTAAGTGGTGTTTCTATGGCTTTACTGGCACGAGAGCGTACAGGAGAAGGGCAGCATTTAGATGTTAATCTTTATGCGACGGCATTGTCCATGCAGGTTACAGGTATCAGCTCCTTATGGGGCTGTGCAGCAACAGGCGATAAACCTTTTGGCCGTACTGCCCATTATTATAATATTTATCGTACGCAAGATGGTCGCTATCTGACAGTTGGTACTATTGAACCTAAATTTTGGCAACGTTTCTGTGAGTTAATAAAAATGCCGGAATTGGTGGAACGTCAATTTGATTTTGCACATGAAGAGGTGTTAGAAAAGCAAATCGCTAGCAAAATTGCCGAAAAGACACAAGCTGAATGGCTTGAATTAATTGGTGATGAAGAATTTTGTGTTACACCTGTTTGTAGTCTGGATGAAGCGTTAGAAAGTCAATTGACGGTACAGGAAGAGCTGCTACAGGAACAAGAAAGTGATTTAGGTATGTTGCGGTATATTGGTGGACCAGTGAAGTTTTCTGAATCACAAAATAAAATTAGCAGACGAGCTCCTTTCCTTGGGGAACATACGCAAGCAATTTTACAGGAATTAGGTTATAGCAAAGAAGAGATTGTTGATTTGACAAAGGAAAAAGCAATTTAGAAGGGATGAAGAGTCTATGAAGCGTTTATTTAAGCTGCTAACAACTGTTTTTATGGTTTTGACATTGTTTGTAGTAGCAAAACCAGTGCAAGCAGGATTGATTAGCCAAGAGCAGGAAATTGAAATGGGGCACGAAACAGCAATGGCTTTGGAAGCTAAATATGGCTTATCTCAAGATCCATATCTTCAAGAACGTGTAGATCGTATTGGTCAACGTTTAGCAGCTGTTAGTGGACGTAATGACATTAAATATAGTTTTAAGGTTTTGAATTGCAATGAGGTCAACGCTTTAGCTTGTCCTGGTGGGTTTATTTATGTTTACAAAGGCTTATTGAATTATATGCCGACGGATACGGAGTTGGCAGGTGTTTTAGGCCATGAGGTGGGTCACGTAGCAAAAAAGCATACCGTGAATGCGATTGAAAAGCAAATGTGGACTTCTTTGATTTTACTGGCGGCAACTCGCGGACAAGGATTAGGTTTAGTACAGGCAGCACAAAATGCATTATTTGCTGGTTACAGCCGTACTGATGAACGTGGTGCAGATAAGGAAGGCGTAAAAAATACTATTAATGCCGGGTTTAATCCTTACAGTATGTTGATTACTGTAGAAAAATTAGATGATTTATCTAAACAAGGCGGCGGTGGCAGCTATGGTTTGTTTAGTAGCCATCCGGAACCTGAAGAGCGCGTAAAACGTGTTATGAAGCAATTGAAAGAATACGATATTCACCCTGATGTCGTGATTGTTAATGATGATTTTGCTACTGTGCAAGAGGATAATTGGAAGTTTAACATTACTCAAAGCATTGGCAATAATAAAGCTAAATATCGTGCGTATATGTTGGCTGGCGGATTATGGACTGTACGTCAGCGCGGTCATGTAGAGCCTAATTATTTTGTCGTTTACGATAATGGCTCTTACGCTGATATTTATTATGATGATATTGAGTTATTACGCCTGTATAATCAGGATGCAGGTGCTTATGGCAGTGCAGGTGCTTATGCAAATGCTTGTGCTGATATGCTGCGTGACTGGGCTAAGCTTGCTAATGCGGCACATACTAAGAAAAAATAAAGTTAATCAGGAAAACAACAAAAAAGGTGCGCCTATATCAAGACGCACCTTTATTCTTATGGAAGAAGTTTTATAGCGGCGTAACGTTAACTGCCATGGGACCGTTTTTCCCTCTAGTTAATTGATAACATACTCGTCGTCCTTCTGTTAAAGAACGGTACCCTTGTTTTTGAATAGCACTGAAGTGAACAAAAACATCGGCACCTGAAGGCCTGGATATGAAGCCAAAGCCTTTTTCTGCATTGAACCATTTAACAGTACCAATAGTAATCATAATAATATACTCCTGTATTTTTTTGTGCCGCTACAGCTCCGGCTACAGACTTATTATACTACTAATATCACAAATAAACAAGAAAATTCTGAAAATTATAACAGAATTTTTTCCTTGATTTCTTATTAAAGTTTTAATGCAACCAAACGCTTTTGGTTGTATAATATAACATGAAAAAATATATGCAATGTGAGGTAGATTATGCGCTTAAGAAAGAAACCTGGATTGAAGAAGCAATGAAAGACGTACAGGATGAATACGTTTTTATGCATGATATTGAACAATTTAAAGGCCATTGGCAAGAAATGTTCCCTGGTAAAAAGCTTTGCTTGGAAATCGGTTGTGGTAAAGGACGTTTTACTATAGGTATGGCAGAATTAAATCCTGATAAAGCTTTTATCGGTATTGAAACGCAGCATGATATTGCTTATTTTCCTGCTAAAGCAGCTAAAGACAAAAAACTGGATAATGTACGTATTATTTGTGCTAATGCAGAAAATCTGTTAGATTGGTTTGAACCCGGTGAAATCAAAGAGTTGTATTTGAATTTCAGTGATCCCTGGCCGAAAGCACGTCATGCTAAACGTCGTTTGACTCACCGTAACTTCTTGGCTAAATACCAACAGCTGTTAGGTAAAGGTGGTCACCTGCGTTTTAAAACAGATAACAGAGCATTGTTTGATTTCTCCGTTGAGGAGTTTAAAGAATTTGGCTTGGAAATCATTGCTTTAAGTTATGACTTACATCATTCAGAATATGATAACCCTGTCCAAACAGAATATGAGCAGAAATTCAGTGCCTTAGGCACTCCTATTAATTTCTGCGAGGTGGTTTTTTAACTTAGGTGGAAGAGATGAAGAATAAATATTTGATTTGGAATAATCCTTGTCAGGCAATTTATTTTATAATGCTCATCCTTTTTGTGCATTGGCTGCGCTAATGTAGTCAGTGCCAGCTTTGTATCTGCTTACGATATGTTTGGTAACGGGTTATATTATTTGTGGCGTTATCTATTATGGTCATTCATTGGTTTAATAGGGATGGCTGTAGTACGTCGTATAGGATATAAAAGATTTTTAAATAAGAGGTTTCTTTGGGTTTGTTATTTCGCGATAGTAGGTTTATTGTTTTTTGTTGACACTTTTGGCCAAGCTACGAAGGGTGCTGAAAGATGGATTTATATAGGCTCCTTTTCTATTCAGCCGTCGGAACCTGCTAAGTTGCTTACTATTATGCTTGTTGCCTATTATTTAGGTGATCTTATGCATTACCAGAAGCAGATCTCTTTTATTCGCACTAGTACCTGCTTCAAAATATTCGGTGCAGTAGGTTTGATTTGTTTATTAGTCGTGAAGCAACCTGATTTAGGTACAGCAGCTATTATTGCAGCCTTGATGATCGGTATATATATTGTCGCCGGTGTTTCGATGAATGAGGTTTGGATTCTTGTTGCGATAGGGGCTTTGAGCAGTATTTTTCTTACGGTAACATCTTCGTACCGTTGGATTCGTGTAAAAATGTGGTTAAATCCTTGGATTGCACCGCAAAAAGAAGGTTACCAGATGGTACAATCGCAGTTGGCAATCGGCAGTGGGGGGCTTTTTAGGTACTAACTGGGGTCATGGTATGAGTAAGTTCTTTTATCTGCCGGAAGCTCATACAGACTTTGCTTTTGCCGTATTTTGTCAAGAAAATGGTTTTCTTGGCGCATTAGTGTTAATGCTGCTTTTCGCATTGTTGACCGGAGCTTTTTGTAAAATTGCCTTACGTGCTACCGATAAAAGGGGCTTTTTGCTGGCTTGCGGTATAACCTTTTTTATTATCGGTCATGCAGCCTCTAATATTGCTATGGTTTGCGGTATTCTTCCTGTTATCGGTGTTCCGTTATTGTTTATTAGTTATGGTGGCAGCTCCATGGTTATCTCTATGATAGCTATAGGCATGTTAATGTCCGTATATGATGAAAGTATACGTCAGCAGAAGATTGCAAATATTACGCCGGAAGATAGACGTAATGATTTGCGTATGGTCAATGCTAGGGGCAGCAACAGTGAAAAAATATACTTTAATGAATGCTAAACAGCGCTTTTTAGTGCTGATGAGTTTAATTCTACTGTTAGTGTTCCTGATTATTCTGCGATTATTTTGGCTGCAGGTAGTAAACTCAGAGCATTTATCACGTTTGGCTGATGAACAGATTAGTAGCAGCGAATTTAAACATACGCCTCGTGGTAAAATTGTCGATCGCAATGGTGAAGAGCTGGCTGTGAGCATTATGACCAGTTCTCTATATGTAGATCCTGAGGAATTACAAAAGGATAATGCTGAGGATAAACAGCTGCCTAAGCGTGATGCACCAAAAATTGCTGCAGATTTACTGGCACCTGTTTTAAAGATGAATCCGGTAAAGTTGCATGAATTGTTTGCTGCTAATGGACGTTTTTTATGGGTTAAGCGTACTTTAGAACCACGGGATACAGAAAAGATTCGTAAAATTATCCAAGAGAATAAGCTGAAAGGCTTAGGTTTTCTTGATGAAAGCAAACGCTATTATACTAAAAAGCGTGCGGCTGCACAGGTATTAGGCTTTGTTGGTACTGATGATAAGGGCTTGAGCGGTATTGAAATGGAGTTAGACTCGATTTTAAGTGGTGCTAGGAAAAAATCTCATGCCTTATTGGATGGTCATCAAAATAAAATCATCGGCAGTAATGCTCAGCCACATCAGCCGGTGGATGATTTATCTACTGTTTACTTGACATTGGATAGCAAAATCCAATATGTTTTAGAGGATGCTATGGATGATGCTATGGCTCGAACTAAAGCTAAAGGTGCTGCAGCGATTATTATGGATCCATATACAGGTGAAATTCTAGGTATGGCCAGTCGTCCTACCTTCGATCCTAATCATTATTATAAATATAGTGTCGAATCTTGGAATAATAAAGGCGTTTCTATGATTTACGAACCTGGTTCTGTATTTAAGCCTATTGTCGGTTGTATGGGTCTGACGGAAGGTATCATTAATCCTAATACAATTTTCCAAGATAATGGTAGTATTAAAATCGCCGATCGTGTTATTCATAACTGGGATGGTGAAGGCATGGGTCCTGTACCTTTTTTTCTACAGTTATTAAATTTTCTATTAATACTGGTATGGTGCAGCTAGGTATGCAGTTAGGTGCTGAGCGTCTGACAAGCTATTCTAAAAAATTCGGCTTCGGTAGTATTACAGGCGTAGATTTACCTGGCGAGGAATGTGGCATTTTGTATAATCCTAAGGATATGTACGAGCCTGATGTAGCTACTATGTCCATTGGCCAGGGCATAGCAGTAACTCCTTTGCAGATGCTGCGTGCTATTTGTGCTATCGCCAATGGTGGTGAATTAATACAGCCCTATATCGTGAAAAGATAGTGGCACCTAATGGTGATATTATTCAAGAGGGCAAAAGAAGGTCGTTCGTAATGTTATTACGGCACAGGTAGCTGAGCAGATGCGTGGCATGATGGAAAAGGTAGTCAGTGAAGGCGGTGGTAAGACAGCGGCTATTAAGGGCTATCGTATTGCCGGTAAGACAGGAACTGCAGAAAAAAACTAGCTCCCGGCGGCGGTTATGCTGCTGGTCAATATATCGCCTCCTTTGTCGGCTTCGTGCCTGCCGATAAACCGCGTTATGCGATGTTGGTCATGCTGGATACACCGCAGGGTGTTTTCTATGGTTCACAAGTAAGTGCACCTATTTTCCGTGATACTTTACAACAGATTTTGGTGGCTAAGGGTGTAATGCCTGAGGCTCAAGAAGGGTTACCTTCCTTTGAAGAGCTGCATGCTGTAGATAAACAGCAGAAGATAGAGACCAAGCAGCAGATTCAGATATTGCCTGATGGTAAAATTAAATTGCCTGATTTAAGCGGCACTAATATGCGTGAAGCTATTGAGATTCTCCATAAAGGTGGTTTACGTATGAAACCTTATGGTAGCGGTAATGCTTATCAGCAGAAACCGGCGGCTGGAGAAACGGTAGCTTCGGGTACTACTGTAGAGGTATGGTTTAAATAAAAATATAATTTAAGTTAAAGTTTTAGGATATTTTTATTTTCAATGTTTTTTCAGCAGGAAAAACATGTTAGAAGAAGAATTTACAAAGTGGTATAATTTTATATATCACGGAAATTAGAGGAGGGTGTAAAATGTTATCTGATATCGAGATTGCACAAAAAGCGAATATGCTTAAAATCACTGATGTGGCTGCGAAATTAGGCATTAGTGAAGATGATGTTGAATTATATGGTCGTTATAAAGCAAAATTGTCCATGGACTTGATTCGTCGAGTACAAGACAAACCGTCCGGAAAATTAATTCTGGTTACTGCTATTACTCCGACACCTGCTGGTGAAGGTAAATCTACTACTACTGTAGGTTTAGCACAAGCTCTGAACAAATTAGGTAAAAAAAGTAATTGTTACCCTGCGTGAGCCTTCTCTGGGACCCTGCATGGGCATGAAAGGCGGTGCTGCTGGCGGTGGTTATTCTCAAGTAGTGCCTATGGAAGATATCAATCTGCATTTTACAGGTGACTTCCATGCAATTACTTCTGCACATATGTTATTAGCTGCTATGCTGGATAATCATATTCAACAGGGTAATGCTCTGAACATCGATCCCCGTCGTATCTGCTGGAAACGTGTTGTAGATATGAATGACCGTGAGCTGCGTAATATTGTTGTAGGCTTGGGCGGTAAAGCACATGGCGTTCCTCGTGAAGACGGCTTTGATATTACTGTTGCTTCAGAAGTAATGGCTATTTTATGCCTGGCTAACGACTTACACGATTTGAAGGAACGTCTGAGCAAAATTATCGTTGCTTACGATTACAGCGGTAAACCTGTAACTGCAGGTCAGATTAAAGCTCATGGCGCAATGGCTGCATTGCTGAAAGATGCAATCAAACCGAATATGGTACAAACTTTAGAGCATGTTCCTGCCATTATTCATGGTGGGCCTTTTGCTAATATCGCTCATGGCTGCAACAGCGTTATGGCAACTAAAACTGGTATGAAATTAGCTGATTACACTATTACTGAAGCAGGCTTCGGTGCTGATTTGGGTGCTGAAAAATTCTTTGATATTAAATGCCGTTACGCAGGATTGAAACCTGATGCTGCTGTTATCGTTGCTACTGTACGTGCATTGAAAATGCATGGTGGTGTAGCTAAAAACGATTTGAAAACCCCGAATGTTGAAGCAGTAAAAAAAGGTTTAGTAAACTTAGAAAAACATATTGAAAATGTTAAAAAATTTGGTGTTCCTGTTGTTGTTGCTATTAATATCTTTGCACAGGATACTGAAGAGGAATTGGAAGCTGTACGCGAACATTGTGCTAAGCATGGTGTAAATGTTGCTCTGTCCGACGTTTTTGCACGTGGTGGCGAAGGCGGTATCGACTTAGCTAAAGAAGTAATTACTTTGGCTGAAAGCAATACAGCTGATTTCCATCCGCTTTATGATTTAGATATGCCTTTGAAAGCTAAGATTGAAACTATTGCTAAAGAAATCTATGGCGCTGATGGTGTAACCTATAGTAAAGATGCTAATAAAGCTCTGAAAGAATTTGAAGAATTAGGCTTTGGTAATCTTCCAGTATGCATGGCTAAAACTCAATACTCTTTCTCTGATGATGCAAGTTTGGTTGGCCGTCCTAGCGGCTTCAAAATCAATATTGCAAGCTGTCGCCTCTGCAGGTGCAGGCTTTATCGTAGTGCTGTCCGGCAATATTCTGACCATGCCTGGTTTGCCGCGTATTCCGGCTGCTGAAAATATTGATGTAAGTGATGACGGCGTAATCAGCGGTTTGTTCTAATCTGTTTTGAGGTGAAATTAATGGAAACAATTTTAATGAGGGGAAAACCTGTAGCAGATGTCTACAGAGAAATTATTACACAAAAAATTTGCTGCTGCAAAAGAAAGAGGCTTGTTGGTAACATTAGCTATCATCATTGTCGGTGATGATCCTGCTTCTCATATCTATAAAGATAGATTGGTAAAATTGATTGAGAGCTTAGGCGGTGCAGCAAAGGTTATCATTTGCCCTGCAGAAACAACTGAAGAAGAAGTCATCGGTATTATCAAAAAGCTGAATCGTAATCGTTATGTAAGCGGTATTCTGCCGATGATGCCTATGCCGGCACATATTAATAGTGAGGCTGTAGGTGCTGTTGTTTCTCAAAATAAAGATGTGGAATGCCTTAATCCGCAGAATATTGGTGAAGTATTTATGGGACGTAGTTGTTGGGCACCTTGCACTCCCCCGTGCCTGCATGGCTGTGCTGAAACATTATGGTATTGATTTGAGCGGCAAAAATGTAGCTGTTGTCGGCCGTAGTAATGTTGTTGGTAAACCTGTGGCAATGCTGCTGTTACAACAAAATGCTACTGTTACCATTTGTCATTCCCGTACTCAGAATCTGCCGGAAGTATTAAAGCAGGCAGATATCATCGTAGCTGCTGTTGGTAAAGCATGCTTTATTAAACCGGAAATGGTTAAAGAAGGCGTTGTTATTGTCGATGTCGGTATTAATTCTGTAGATGGTAAGCTATTTGGTGACGTAGATCCTGCAGTTGCTGAAAAAGCCGCAGCGTTTACTCCTGTTCCCGGTGGTATCGGTGTGGTTAGCAATATGATGGTTATGGAAAGCTTAACTAGAAATCTCTGATGCATAGATAAGATTTATTATAAAAAAGCATCTACTTATTTTGCTGTATAAAACTAACAAAAAATACTAAAAATAATTAATTTTTTCTAAAAAAGGCATCAGTTATTGACTGGTGCCTTTTTAGTCTTGTGCAAAAATTTAAACTACGATATAATGAAGTTGTTTTAAGTATAAAGCTGTGATGAGTGATACTGGGTAAGAAGGGGATGTTTATGAAGCTAAATTTGCTTAATAGAAAATTCAAGATTTCTGTATTCAGTGTGGTTATTTTTGCATTTTTCTTAATTGTTTCTATAGTAAGCTTACATGTAGTACGGGAAAAAATTCTTGAGAATTCACATATAATGGGTCAGGCTATAGCGGCTCGTTTTGCAACGAAAGAAACTACTAAAATTAAAGCGCAGGAAATGCTTTTGCGCAGTGTTGCCAAGAGTATGAGCTATGTAATGAATAATAATCAGAATTTGACGGATGCACAGATAGAACACTCTTTACGTCATTTTACTGAATATATGGAAAGCAATGCAGAAATAACTCGGTTTGAATTATATCTTGTTATAGATGGTCGCTTAGTAGGCAGTCATTTTAGTGACGATGATGTTGATGTTAATACGTTAAAATGGTATAAAGCAGCTTTAAATAATAATGGTGATGTTGTTTACAGTAATCTTTATAAGCATGGCAGTAATAATGAATCTGTTTTGACTATGGCTATGCGCTTGGATAACAGCAATCATGTTTTAGCAATGAATCTCTATCCGGAGCGCCTAAATGAGTTGTTGGCGGATAATGAACTGCCGCAGAGTAGCTATTATTATCTATGTGACCCTAATGGAAACATAATGTTTACTATTAATGACCGTGCCATGTCGCTAGAAGATCAGCAGCCATATGTAGACCGTATTTTTAACGAAATACGTGAAGGCGGTGGCAGTGATGTAGTAAACTACATCATTGATTTGGAGGGTAATAAACGTGGCGTTTATTATGCTGTTTCTGATAAGGGATGGATTTCCATTGTTACCATTCCTTATAATTATTTATTAGGCGATTATAAGAGCTTGCTGCAATGGTTTATTATTACGTTGATTATTTTTATTTTATTGGCAATAATGTGGGGCCTGCGTGAGCATAATTTGAATAAACAGGTAAATCGCATTAATGATGTTATTCAGGTAATGAGTAAATCATTCTTGGCGGTGTTCCGTGTTAATTTGGCAAGTGGACGGTATCATCTTTTAAAGGCGGATCAATTAGGCTTTGAACCAGCACAAAATGGCTTTTTATGAGGAGCTTTTAAAACAGCTGGTAGAGCATGTAGAGCCTGATGCTGCCGAAGAATTTGCCCGTACCTTCTCTTTAGAAAATGTTAAAACCTTTGCGGAACGTAATGTTTATGATTTTGGCGGTGATTTTAGACAGGTAGTTGATGATAATTATCATTGGGTTAATGTCCGTTTAGTACGTGATGATGAGTTTTTAGCCCATGATGAGGCTATCTTTTTCTTCAGAGAAATTGATGCGGAAAAATTAAAGGAACTGGAACATTTACAGGTAACAGAGCGTGCTTTAGAGATGGCACGTGAAAATGCTAAGTCAAGAAATATGTTTTTCTCCGCGATGTCCCATGATATGAGAGCACCTTTAAATGGTATTATCGGTATGGCGGAGCTGGCTTCTATGCATAAGGATAATAAAGATTTAGTTTATGATTATGTGCAGAAGATTAAATCTTCCGGCAAACAGCTTTTTGACTTTGATTAATGATATTTTGGATATGGCACGTTTAGATAACGGCAAAATAGAGCATTCACAAGAAAACTTCAGCTTGGCGGAAATGGCTAATGAAGTTGCTGATATCTATAAGGCTCAAGCTGAATTGGAAAATAAATTCTTTGATGTTCAGATTTCTTTGGACAATGAAATTGTTTGCGGTGATGCCAAAAGCCTGCATCATATTCTCAACAATATTTTGTCCAATGCCTTGAAGTATACTGAGGCACAAGGAAAAAATCAGTTTTATTGTCCGTCGTGAAAATTTACATAATAATGAAGGGCAGTACACTTTTATTGTCAAGGATACCGGATGTGGTATGTCAGAGAAATTCTTGGAGAAAATTTATGAGCCGTTTGAACGCGACAGTCGTTTTGGCGTGCCGAAGGTTGTGGGTACAGGCTTAGGTATGACCATAGTTAAAGCGTTAGTAGAACGTCTAGAGGGTAATATTCATATTACCAGTCATGTCGACGAAGGAACGTGTGTTATTATTTCATTACCGTTTACGGTAGTGGATAAACAGAGCGAGAAGAAAGATAGACCTGTTTCTAAATTAAATGATTTTACAGGTTGTAAGATTCTTGTTGCCGAAGATAATGATATAAACATGGAAATTATCAGTGAACTTCTGAAAATGAATGGTTTAGAGGTTATACCTGCCGCTAATGGTAAAATAGCTGTCGAAAAATTCCAAGCATCAGAAGTAGGAAGTATCAAGATGATTTTAATGGATATGCAGATGCCGGAAATGGATGGTTGTGAAGCTTCTCGAGCTATCAGAAAATTGAACCGCGAGGATGCAGATAGTGTGGCTATTCTAGCACTGACCGGTAATAGCGGTAGTGAAGATGTAGAGGCGGCAATGCAGGCAGGAATGAATAATTATATGGTTAAACCTGTAAAGATGAAGTTGTTGGCACGTATGATGAGCGAGTATATTCATCGGTAAGCAAAAGGGGTGTAAAGAATGCAGCTGCGGGAATTAGCAGAGTATTTACCTATCAATATTGATGAAGCATTAGAAGAACGTTTTATGGAAAGTGAAAAAATTATATATTCGCTTTCTACGTAAATTGCTGGTGTCAGAGGAATTTAATACTCTTAAGCGGTGTGTACAGGAAGCTGCTTGGGGAGAGGCTCTGCGCTTGGCTCATAATTTAAAAGGTGTTTGTGCTAATCTTGGCTTATGGCAGTTAAGTGAAGACTTTGCTGCCATAGTTAAGCTGCTCCGAAGTGAAAATTATACTGCGGAGGCTGTAAAACAAAATTGCACTTTGCTGAAGCTGAATGGACGAAAACACTGCATTATATTGGAGCATTAACAGTATGAATTTAGTTTTAATTGCCATGGGCGGTGCTTTAGGTGCCGTAAGTCGTTTTCTTATTGGTAATGTTGTCAGTAAATTAACGCATAGCTCTTTGCCTTGGGGAACGTTTTCGATTAACATCCTAGGTTGTTTGTTTATGGGCTTTTTGATGACGGTGATTATGGAACGGGAGCTTTGCCTGCGGCTTGGCGTTTGTTTTTATGTGTAGGCTTCTTAGGGGCTTTACTACTTTTTTTCGTCTTTCGGCTATGAAGCTTTGATGTTGTTAATGGAAGGGGCTTTGGTACAGTTTTTGCTTATGCTGCAGGAAGTGTACTTTTAGGCTTTAGCCGCTGCCTGTATCGGTGTTGTTTTAGCACGTTTAATTTAAAAAGAAACCTCTATGGTACATATTATATGGCATGTACTATAGAGGTTTTTATTCTAGTTGTCTGTTTTAGGTTTGCGTTTCCAGAAAGTACGGAATTTATTAACCATGGTTTTTGGGTCTGGCTTATCCGGCCATAGTTCTTGTTTGTCGGTGCAGCGCATGGCTGCGGCCAGATGTTCATAGACCTCCGGATATTTTTTCGTTGAGGTCAGCAATATGTTCTTTGACTTCTTGACGCATGGTGTGACCATCATAGGGACCACTTTCACGATAATATAATAAGGGACGCAGCACTGTAATACCGGTACGTGAAAGCGGTGTAACGGGTAAAAAAGTACGTAACTGACCTGATGTCATGAGATTCATGAAGAAGGTTTCCACAGCATCGTCGTTATGATGTGCTAAGGCAACTTTATTAAAGCCTAATTCTTGTGCTCGACGGTTAGTGGCAGCACGGCGAAAATAGGCACAGGTAAAGCAGGGGCTGCCGCCTTTTTTCGCATGAGCTTCTAAAACATCAACATCATCACTATAATGCTTTAACCCGTAATGTGTACAAAAAGCTTCTAGCTCCTGACTAGGAAAATTGGGAGAAAACATGGTGTTGACAGTATAGCAGGCTAAGTCAAAAGGAATGGGAGAAAATTTTTTGATTTCTGCGAGCATAGCTGTCAGCAGCATGCTATCTTTACCGCCGCTAAGTCCTACGAGAATACGGTCCCCTGGTTGCAGCATATCAAATTCTATAATGGCCCGCCACATTTTAGATAAATCATTGGCAGGAACAAATGGTATATTTTTAGCCATAAATTGTACTCCTTTAAATTGGTGGAATACATTGATTTTAGCATAGATTGGAGCCTTCCTCAATAGAATTTACCTGATGCTGTTACCTTCTGTGGGATATTCAACAGCAAGGAATGTTTGTGGTATAATAGATAATATAGCAGTATTTTCTGATTTAGAAAAATAAATATATTTTTGCAGGAAAAAAAGCTGTAATTTTAATGTTATCTTGTTTGGTTTTGATTGTTGTGAGCGGAGGTTTTAGTTAAATGATAGATAAAAGCAAATGTACTTTTTCAGGGATTAAATAAAGAGCAGGCAGAGGCAGTTAGTACAATCAACGGCCGATGCTGATTTTAGCAGGTGCAGGTAGTGGCAAGACGAAGGTGTTGACATGTAGAGTAGCATATTTATTGCAGCAAGGTGTGCGTCCTTATAGAATTTTGGCTATTACCTTTACTAATAAAGCTGCTGCCGAAATGCGTGAACGTGTAGATAAAATGGCAGGTTCTGCAGCTAAGGATGTCTGGCTGTTTACATTCCATGCCTTCTGTGCTCGTATTTTACGCTTTGATATTGATAAATTAGGTGATTATAGTAATAATTTTGCTATTTATGACACTACTGACACTAAAAATCTTATTAAACAGATTTTGAAAGAAATGAACTTGATGAAAAACGTTTTCCGCCGGCAAGTATTATTTCTCAGATTAGTAATGCTAAAAAATAAATTGCAAACTCCGGAAGCTTATTGGCGTGAGGCAAGTGATTTCTTCAGTCAACAGGTTGCTAAAATTTATGTGGCTTATCAAGAGAAGCTGCGTGCTAATAATGCAGTGGATTTTGATGATTTGCTGCTTTTGACATTGCAATTATTACAGAGCAATGCAGAAGTACGCGAAAAATATCAAAATAAATTTGATTATCTGATGGTTGACGAATATCAGGATACTAACCATGCACAATATCTTTTAACTAAAGTATTGGTAGGGAAACATAAAAATATTTGTGTTGTAGGTGATGCGGATCAGAGTATTTATGGCTGGCGTGGTGCTGATATTCAAAATATTTTAGATTTTGAAAAGGATTATCCTGATGCGAAGTTGGTGAAATTGAGCAAAACTATCGTAGTACAGAGGTAATTTTGGATGCTGCTAACGCTGTTATTAAAAATAACTCTGGACGTAAGCCGAAAAATTTATGGACTGATAAAGGCACAGGTAAGAAAATTACTTATTTCCGTGCTATTGATGAACGTGACGAAGCTCGCTTTGTTATTGAACAGATGCAAGAGCTACAGACTAAAGAAAATGCTAAACTAGGCGATATGGCTGTGTTATATCGTACTAATACTCAATCTCGTGTTTTTGAAGAGATGCTGATTAAAAGCGGTATTAGTTATAGTATTGTCGGTGGTCCTAAATTCTATGAACGTAAAGAAATTAAGGATATTATTTCTTATATGCGTTTGATTTATAATCCTAATGACAGCTTGAGTCTGTTGCGAGTAATTAATGTACCACGCCGTGGTATTGGTGATGCTACTTTAGGTCGTTTACAGGCCTATGCCGCTGAAAATAATGAAACGCTTTTCAATGTTATTTCGAATGCATCTGCGGTTCCTGGTTTAAGCAGCCGTTTTGTTGGTAAATTGGATGAGTTAGCTGCTGTTTTATTTGAATTAATGGGTGATGCGACAGATTTGCCCATAAAGCAATTTATTACTAACGTCATGAATAAAACAGGATATTTAGAGGAGTTGGAAAATAGTCGTAGTGCTCAAGATCAAAGCCGCATTGAAAATTTAAAGGAATTATTGAGTGTTGCAGAGGATTTTGAAGATAAGGCGCGTCGTAATAATGAAGAACCTACTTTGGAAAACTTCTTGGCTGATGTAGCTTTAGTTGCTGATATCGATGATGCAGATTTGGAGGATGACTCTGTAACCTTGATGACACTGCATTCTGCTAAAGGTCTGGAATTTCCGACAGTTTTTTTAGTCGGTATGGAAGAGGGGATTTTCCCCATGCACGTACCTTTGCTGGATGAAAATGAAATCGAAGAAGAACGCCGTCTGTGCTATGTAGGTATTACTCGTGCTGAAAAGCATTTATATTTGAGCAATGCCCGTATGCGTATGATTTTTGGTCATACAGTTTATCCGCCTTCTCGTTTCTTAGATGAAGTACCATTTGCTCTGAAGGAAGAGTTTGTACGTCCTACGCCGCAACGTGTAGTAGTGCAAAATACAACGGGACAAAGAATGGAACGTCAGCAAAGCAGTAATTGGTTTAATAAAACTAAATTTGACTTTACTCCTAAGGGTACCAGTATTAGTGATACCTTCCATGCAGGAGATAAGGTACAGCATAAAAAATGGGGCGTAGGTACTGTTGTGGCTGTTAAAGATAGCGGCGACGGTCAAGAGGTCAAGGTGGCTTTTTGCCGGTGCTGGTATCCGTAGCTTATTAACTAAATATGCAGCTTTAGAAAAATTATAAGTATTATTGTTACTAGATTGATAGAAAAAGCTTACCTAGTAATTTGAGGTGTTAGAAATGGCTGAATTAGATTTATTTGCTGATGAAAAAGTACAAGCTTTAGCAGAGGCAGAGCAATTGCGTCAGGAAATCCGTCATAATGAATATCTATATTATGTATTGGATGCTCCTGAAATTACTGATAATGAATATGACCGCATGATGGTGCGTTTACGTGAGATTGAAGCTGCTTATCCTGAGGAGGTTCCTGCTGATTCTCCTACTCAACGTGTAGGTGGTCGTGCTTCTTCTCAATTTGCTGAAGTAAGACATTTAGAACCGCTGTTGAGCCTGAGCAATGCTTTCAGTGCTGAAGAACTACGTGCTTTTGATGAACGTGTAAAAAGCGGCTTACCTACAGGTAGTAAGGTTGAATATGTTATGGAGCCGAAAATTGATGGTTTGGCTTGCAGCTTAATTTATGAAAATGGCCGTTTAGTACGTGCTGCTACCCGTGGTGATGGCGTTATCGGGGAAAATGTTACTGCCAATGTCCGCACTATCCGCAGCATTCCTTTAGTATTAAAGGTTCCTAAGGGCGAAACAATACCGGAATTATTGGATATTCGTGGTGAAGTGTATATGCCGCGTCACGAATTTATGCGTTTGAATGAAGAACGTGCTGAACGTGGTGAAAGTGAATTTGCTAATCCTCGTAATGCAGCTGCAGGTAGTTTACGTCAAATGGATCCACAGGTTACTGCTAGCCGTGCTTTGAGCTTCTTTGCGTATTATTTAGTAGGTGAGGGTGCCCGTGCTAAGCATAGTGAGTCTTTGGCTGCTTTGTCTGCTTATGGTTTTAAGGTCAGCGAAAACTATCGTGTAGTACCTGATATTAACGGCGCTTTGGCTTATATTGATGAGTTCAATGCTAAACGCGCAGGTTTGGCTTATGATACTGATGGTGCTGTTTTGAAGGTTAACGAAGTTGCACAGCAACAGGTGTTAGGTGCTACCGGTAAGGATCCACGTTGGCTATAGCGTTTAAATATCCTCCTGAGCAAGCAGAAACGACTTTAGAGGATATTGATTGGCGTGTAGGTAGAACAGGTGTCTTGACTCCGACAGCTGTACTGACGCCTGTAAAATTAAGTGGTAGTGTTATTAGTCGTGCTACCTTACACAATGAGGATTTTATTAAGGCTAAGGATATCCGTATAGGTGATCGCGTTATTATTAATAAAGCAGGAGAGATTATTCCGGAGGTTTTGCGTGTAGTGCTGGATAAGCGTACAGGTGAAGAGAAAATGGTAGAGGTTCCTACTATTTGTCCTGAGTGTGGCTGGCATGTGGAACGTCAAGGGGCAGAGGCTGCTATTCGCTGCACTAATCCTCATTGTCCTGCTTTAGGCCGCGAAGGTTTGATTCACTTTGTGAGCCGTGATGCTATGAATATTGAAGGTTGTGGTCCATCCGTAATTAATCAGCTTTTGGATAGCGGCTTAGTGCGTGATGCAGCTGATTTGTATAATCTGAAAAAGAAGATTTGCTGCAATTAGAACGTATGGGCGAAAAATCTGCTGATAATTTATTGGCTGCTTTAGCTGCAAGCAAGGAAAACGAATTAGATAAACTACTCTTTGCGTTGGGAATCCGTCATGTAGGTGCTAAAGTAGCACGTACCTTGGCTACTAAGTTTACTAATTTAGCCAATCTGTTGAATGCTCAACCAGAAGAATTAGCAGAAATTAGAGATATCGGTAATAAAATTGCTGAAAGCGTAGTAACTTGGTTTAGTGTACCTGCTAATCGTGATTTATTAGAGCGACTGCAGGCTGCAGGCTTAAAATGACTTTTACCGCTCCTGCCAGTCAAGAGGATAATCCTTTCTTTGGTAAAACTTTAGTGTTTACAGGTACGATGCCTACTTTAGGTCGTGCAGAAGCCAAAACTATGGCGCAGGATGTAGGGGCGAAAGTTAGCGGCAGTGTCAGCAAAAAACTGATTATGTTATTGCTGGTGCAGAGGCAGGCAGCAAATTGGAAAAAGCACAGCAGTTAGGTGTCGCTGTTATTGATGAAGCGGAATTTTTACGTTTGCTGCATAGCTGATTAATGTTAAATATTAGGAGGTAAGAAAAATGGAAAAAGCTGAATGGCGTGAATATGTACAAAAAGTAGCTACCTGTGATTATCCGATTCCTTTGAATTTAATAAATGACTATGATGATTGGAAATGCCGCAGTAATGTTGGACGTATGCTGATGATTCTCAAGGATATAGAAGGAGCTATGGCTGTTTTAGCTACCGTAAAGGATGTACAGCCTGATATGAATGATGCTCCGGAATTTGGTTTGAGCGAAGTTGAGCATAAGGTTTTGTGCTTACGTGATATTGCAGAAATTGTGTGGACTTTAACTGGTATCGGAGATGCACCTTTAGTTTATTTAAAAGAAGCTGATCGTCTGTGCCGTGAATATCAACATGTGTTCCGTAGTGCCGATCGAGGTGCAATCTGGGCTCGTAGCTTAGAAATTATGCGTCATTGCGGTAAGCAGGAGGAAGCTTGGGAAAAAGCTGCTACTATGCTGAATGAGCAAAAAGCAAAATCCTGTGTAAATGCTTATGCTTTTCATGCTCTGAAATTTATGGCAGAAAGCTTAGCGATGCAGGAAGAATATAATAAGGCGGCTTTGCTTTTAGAAGAAGCTTATCAATATTTTCCGCTTACCGAAGCTACTAAAAAGATTTGGCAGAAGCTGCGGCTGAACAGGATGCTAAGGAGCGTTATGCTAAGTATCACCATTGCACTACCATTCAATATCAACCTTGGGAACGAGATAATGTAATGACTTTAGATGAAGTACGTAAGCTTCAGGAAGAGAATTTTAAACGTAGACAAGCACAAGAAGTAGAAAAATCAAGTTCTGAACAAGTTAATGATTTAATTAATTAATTAAAATGATTGATTAAATGTTTTGCTACATCTCTTTAGCAAAAATGTTAAAATGTATAACATATGTGAACGATTTTTTGACGAAGGGATGTATAAATCGATGAAAAAATATTTATTAGCTTTAGGTGCTGTAGCGGCAATGATGGTTCCTCAAGTTGCCGGTGCAGAAGGTTTTGCTATTAATGAATGGAGTGCAGAGGGCGTTGCAATGGGCGGTGCTCGTATGTTTGCTGAAAATGATGCAGCAAGCGTTGCTTATAACCCTGCTTCTATTACTAAAGTTAAAGGCGAAGCTTTAAAAAACAGCGTTACTTATCTTAGCCCCCATGGCGAATACGATTTGTATAAAAATAATGCAAATATTGAGGCCGGTAAAAATGTAGTTCATCCTGGTTGGGCTGGTTCTACTTTTTATGTAAAACAAGTAAACGATAAAGATTGGTTCGGTATCGGTGCTTTTTCTCGTTTTGCTATGGTTTCCGAGTTTGAACGTAAAAGCATTGCTTCTAATAATGCATTTTTCTCCCGTTTAAACGGTGTTAGCTTAACTCCGACATATGCTCATAAATTTGATGATAAATGGAGTGCTGCTGTCGGTGCAGAAATTAACTATGCTGGATTAGAATTGCAGAAGAATATTAATTCTGGTAAATTGGGCACAACGCAAATCAAAGGTGAAAGCTATGCTTTAGGCTGGAATGCAGCGGCTAATTATACTTTTGATGATAAAAACGAAATGGGTGTAGTTTATCGTAGCCGCATTACTCATTCCTTAGAGGCTGATTTAAAAGGTTATAATATTGGCGGTAAAGTTGATACTTTTGGTAATGCCTATGGTGTAGTAACTTTACCTGATAGCTGGTCCATTGGCTACAATCATAAATTTGATGATAAAACCCGCGTGGAATTAAATGCTACTCGTACTAATTGGAGTACCTATGATGCTTTAAATATTTCCTTATCTGATTTAACAGTACCAGTTTTATCGAATAGTATTAATGCAAATAAAAACTGGGAAAGCGGTTGGCGTTATGCAATCGGTCTGGAGCATAAGGTAAGTGATAAATATACCTTGATGGCAGGATATGCTTTTGATGAAGGCTGTATTCCTTACGATGGCGGTGACTTCATGGTGCCGACTGGTGATCGTAAAACTTATTCTATCGGTGCTCGTTATAATGACGACAAACAAACTGTAGCTATTGCTTTAGGCTGGATGGATGTAGGCAGCTTAAGCTTCAAAGGCGGCGCACTTGATGGCTATGATCATGCTAATACCCATGACAGCTTTACTAAAATTGCTAGCATTTCCTATCAACGTAGCTTCTAATATTGCTTTTTAAGGTCTTCCTTTAAGGGAAGGCCTTTTTGTTACTTTTGTTTAAAAAGTAACAAATTTTCGAAAAATCAGCATTATTATAGTTTGCTACAAAAAGTTTTACATACTAAATGCAAGACAAATAAAAAGTTTTATACTATAATGAAAAACGATGACAATTATTTTAGGGAATTGTAGGTGAGATAAATGGCTGTGGTTTTTATTTTTCAGGCACAGGAAACAGTTTAGATGTCGCAAAGCAAGTTGCTGCTGTTTTTTCGAATTGCCGTTTGGAAAGCATGGCTAGGTATATCGCTCAATCATATTGTATACAGGATGATGTCATTGGATTTGTCTGTCCTGTATATTGTTTTGATTTACCGCCTTTAGTGCAGAAGTTTATTACTGTTTTGCAGGCTAATCCCAAATACTGCTTTGGTTTGGTAACAATGGGAGGTAATCAAGGGCGTGCGTTGAAACATATGCAGCTGTTATTGGCAAAAAAAGAAATACAGCTTGATTATGCGGATGCAATTATTATGCCCGATAATTTTTTTGTGACGCCTCCTGCTAAAGCAAGAAGTATGCTAATAGAGGCTGATCAAAAGCTGCAGTCAATACTGACCTATCTGCATAAGCGTAGACAAGATACGACTCAATGTGAAGAAAAAACGTTGTGGAAGTATGGAGGCGTAGCTTTAGGTTGGTGGTATATGCGCAATATATTGAATATTGAGAAATTAGAGCTTGATTTCAGTAAATGCATTAGCTGCGGTAAATGTGTTAAAGTTTGCCCTGTAGGAAATATTACCATGCAGGACGGAAAGCCAGTTCCCGGCAATCAATGTGCGACTTGCTTTGCATGTGTGCGTTGGTGTCCTAAACATGCTTTGAAGTTAGGCGGCAAAGGTGCGTCTGACAAGAAAAAATTATGTTAATCCTAATATCAACATCCAAGAATTATTTTCACAGGAGGCAAAATAAATGAAAGAATATAATCAAGTAAATGATGCTATGCTGGCGGAATTACGTGCTGCATTAGGTGAAGAATATGTTTTAACTGCTCCGGAGAAGTTGGATCAATACAAGACTGATGAAGAAACTGACTCTCGTCGTTTCCATCTTCCTGAAGCCGTTGTTCGTCCTGCTAATGCGGAAGAGGTTGCTGCTGTTGTGAAGCTGTGTAACAAATACAATGTACCTGTAACTGTTCGCAGTGCGGTACCAGCTTAGCTGATGGTGCGATTGCTGTTTGCGGCGGTATCGTACTTCTGATGGAACGCATGAATAAAATTATTGAAATGAATTCTGATGCTATGTATATGGTAGTTGAAGCAGGTGTGCGTACTATCGATATTCAAAAATGGCTAATGAAGCAGGCTATTTATATGCAGGTGACCCGTGCAGTGCTGAAAGCTGCTTAATCGGCGGTAATTTAGCAACTAATGCCGGTGGTAATAAAGCTGTTCGTTATGGCGTAACCCGTAATCAGGTTTATAGCTTAGAAATGGTAACTCCGACAGGTGAAATTGTTGAAGTAGGTGCAAGACTTAAAAATGTAGCACAGGTTATTGCATGGAACAATTGGTAATGGGTAGTGAAGGTACTTTAGGCATCATCACTAAAGCAACATTAAAATTGCAACCGCTGCCTCCGTATCGTTTTGATTTGCTGGCTGTTTTCCAAGATGCTGTACAAGCTTTGAGTGTTGTCCCGCAGGTTATTAAAGCAGGCATTAATCCTACTAGTATCGAATATATGGATAACTCTTATGTACGTTCTACTTCTGAATTTTTGAATTCAAAGGTGCTCCGCATATGGAAGACGGTATTTATGTTATCATTACCGTTGAAACCTATAATGAAGACGAACTAGATATGAAAATGGAACAATTGGACGAAATCTGCGAAGCCGCAGGTGCTGTTGACGTTCTGGAAGCAGATGACCGTATCTGGGCTATGCGCCGTAACTGCCAAGAATCTGTTAGCCTCGTCAGCAAGGTTTCTATTACCGATGACGTTGTTGTTCCTGTAGATAAAATTGCTCACGTTATTGATGAAATAATGACTATTGGTGCTAAATATCCGTTCCAAGTACCTGTAAAAATTAATGCACATATTGGCGACGGCAATCTGCACTTAGTCCTGTGCAAATGCGATATGTCCGATGAAGAATGGGGAAAAACGTGCATGACTTCCACGAAGAAGTTTATGCTTATGTTTATGGACAAGGCGGACGCCTAGCAGGTGAACATGGTATTGGTGCTAAGAAGTTGGAATACATGGAAGAATTTACTCCTGTAGGTGAGTTGGATTTAATGCGTAAAATTAAATTAGCTTGGGATCCTAATATGATTTTGAATCCTGGTAAAGTTTTTAATGCGTAAACAGTGAGTTATTGTTACGCTAGAAATATAGCTGAAGTTGTACTTTAGCGATGTGTCACGCCTGCTATTCGCTATCTTATAGTAAAAGAAGCATGGAAGAATTGTAGAAAAGAGAGGATTGAAGAACATGACGCAAACACATACTTATAACCCTGTAACAGAAGAAGTTTTAGCAGCTTTACGTGCTGCTTTAGGTGAGGAATTTGTTAAAATGATCCGGAAACGTTGGAACGTTATAAAACTGACGAAGAACCGGATCCTCACTATCATCACTTGCCGGAAGTAGTTGTATTACCTGGTAATACAGAAGAAGTAGCTGCAGTAATGAAACTTGCTAATAAATTTTTAGTCCCGGTTACTCCACGTAGTGCAGGTACCAGTGTATCTTGTGGTGCAATTCCTGTTTGCGGCGGCATTGTGCTTTTTGCTGGAACGTATGGATAAAATTTTGGAAATGAATGAAGATGCTATGTACATGGTGGTTGAAGCTGGTGCTAGAACATCTGAAATTCAAGCAAAAGCTAATGAAGCAGGCCTACTGTATGCAGGTGATCCGTGTAGTGCTGAAAGCTGCTTAATCGGTGGTAACATTGCAACTAATGCCGGTGGCAACAAGGCTGTACGTTATGGTACTACCCGCCATCAGGTTTATTCTATTGAAGTAGTAACTCCGCAAGGTGAAATCGTAGAATTAGGTAGTCGCCTGAAAAAATGTAGTACCGGTTATTGTCTGGACCAACTAATTATGGGCAGTGAAGGAACCTTAGGTATTATTACTAAAGCAACCTTGAAACTGTTACCATTGTGTCCGTATCGTACTGATATTTTAGCAATTTTTACTGATATTAATAAAGCTGTAGATTTAGTGCCCAGTTTAATAAAGGCTGGCTTAAATCCTACTAGTGTAGAATTTATGGATAATGGCTTTGTCCGTGCAGCTAGTGATTATGCTGAGCTGCGTCTGCCGCATTATGAAGATGGCAGCTATGTTATCGTTACCGTCGAGACCTTTAATGAAGATGAACTTGATTTAAAGATGGAACAATTAGATGAAATTTGCACTGAATGTGGTGCGACTGATGTAGTTGAGGCTGATGAACGTGTTTGGAAGGTTCGTCGTAGCTGCCTGGAGGGTGCTAAAGCTTTAAGTAGAGTTTCTACTTCTGACGATTTCGTTGTTCCTGTAGATAAAATCGCTGTTTGCTTAGAGCATCTGATGGAGGTTTCTAAGGATTATGATTTCAAATGCATGTGCTTAGCTCATGCCGGTGATGGTAATCTTCATTTCAGCATTTTAAAAATGGACATGAGTGATGAAGAATGGGAAAGACAATTACATGCATTCCATGAAATCTGTTATGCTTATGTTTATAGCTTAGGTGGCCGCTTATCAGGTGAGCACGGTATCGGTGCGAAAAAACTGGAAGCTTTGGCAGCCTGCTGTGATCCGGTAGAAATGTCTATTATGCAGACCATTAAACGTGCTATGGACCCCAATAATATTCTTAACCCCGGTAAATTAATTAACGCATAAGGAAAAATTTATTAAGCCGTCTGACTTTTTGTTAGTCAGACGGCTATTTTTACGGAATTTTTACGCCGTAGGGTAATATTTTAACAGCATTTTTACGCTCTTTGGATATACAATAATGATACCAAAGAAATAAACTGCAGGTATTTCTTTGGGAATGATGTTTAGATGACAAAGAGGAGTTTTGAAAATGCTTGATTTATATTTGGGCTTAATCTTGGCTGTATTGATTTTGGCATATTTAGTTTATGCACTATGCAATCCGGAGGAATTTTAAGATGAATAAAGACTATATCTTATTTTTGGGATTTATGCTAGTCCTGTTAGCAACTAGCGTACCTTTAGGCAAATATTTAGCTAAGGTGTATCAATTAAAACCTGTTGTAGGTGATAAAATTTTTTTACTCCGTTGGAAAATGCTTTATACAAAATTATGGGCGTTAACCAATGGGAAGGAATGAATTGGAAACAATATTCCTGGCATTTAATCGCATTTAACGTTTTAGGCTTTTTGCTTTTTTGTTTGTAATGCAATTAGTTCAGGCTTGGCTGCCGTTGAACTTGGAGCATTTAGGTAATGTAGAAAGCTGGCATTTAGCTTTTTAATACTGCCTCCAGTTTTATGACTAACACTAACTGGCAATCTTATAGTGGTGAAACAACTTTGAGCTACTTCACCCAAATGGCCGGCTTAACTGTGCAGAATTTCGTTTCTGCAGCCACTGGTGTTGCTGTAGCTATTGCTTTGATTCGTGGTTTGATTAACAGAGGCATTGATAACCTGGGTAACTTCTATGTGATTTAACTCGTTCTGTAACCAGAGTATTCCTGCCGATGTGCGTTGTATTTGCTTTGGTTTTGGTTGCTTGCGGGGTTCCGCAAAACCTGAATGCTTATCCTCATGTAACTACTTTGGAGGGTGTTGAACAAATCATTTCTACAGGCCCTGTTGCTTCTCAGGAAGCTATTAAGCTGTTGGGTACTAACGGCGGTGGTTTCTTCAATGCAAACTCTGCTCATCCTTATGAAAACCCGACACCGTTTACTAACTTCTTGGAAATGTATTCCATCTTGATTGTATCCGCAGCTCTCCTGACCTGCTATGGTGAGATGTGTGGTTCTAAAAAACAAGGTTATGCAATTTTGGCTTCCATGAGCATTCTCTTCACTTTGATGTTCGGTATCTGCTATTGGGCAGAAAGCAGTGGCAACAATATTTTAGCTGCTTATAATCTGAGTGGTGCAACTGCTATGGAAGGTAAAGAGGTCCGTTTTGGCATTGGTTCTTCTACCTTGTTTACTACTGTTACTACTGCTGCTTCTTGCGGTGCAGTTAACTCTTGGCATGATTGCTTAACTGGTATCGGTGGTTTGGTGCCGATGCTGCAAATGATGTTAGGCGAAATCGTTTACGGTGGTACTGGCGCAGGCTTCTATGGTATGTTGCTGTATGTATTCATCACTGTATTCATAATCGGTTTGATGGTTGGTCGTACTCCTGAATATTTAGGTAAAAAAGTAGAATCTAGAGAAATCGTATTTACTATCGTTGGTTTACTGATTCCGTCCATTACTGTGCTGGGCTTTAGTGCTGCTGCTTCTGTATTAGATGTAGGTTTATCCGGTATCAGTCAGCCTGGTCCTCATGGTTTAAGTGAAGTTCTGTACGCTTATGCTTCTGGTGCAGGTAACAATGGTAGTGCTTTCGGTGGCTTAGGTGCTAACTGTCCTTGGTATAACGTTACTATCGGTTTAGCAATGCTGATTGGTCGTTTTGGTGTAATCGTTCCTGTCCTGGCTATTGCAGGTAGTATGTCTACTAAGAAAATTACTCCAGCAAGTGCAGGTACCTTTGATACCGGTAGTGTTTTGTTCGCACTTTTGCTTTGCGGCATCATCTTATTAGTTGGTGCTTTGACTTTCTTCCCTGCTTTGGCATTAGGCCCTGTTGTGGATCATCTCTTTATGTTGCAAGGAAAAGTATTTTAATGGAGGATGATGAATTATGAAAAAACAAGAGTCTGCCACTCTTGATAACGCAATTATCAAGGAAGCAGTGATAAATTCTTTTAAAAAGCTTAGCCCTAAGATTCAATGGCGTAATCCTGTTATGTTCATTGTTTATGTTGGTGCTTTTCTGGTAGCATTGATTACTATCAGTAATTTTATGAACGGCGAAACAGAACGTGGTTTATTCAACTTACATTTGGATATTTGGTTATGGTTCACTGTTCTGTTTGCAAACTTTGCTGAAGCTGTTGCTGAAGGTAGAGGTAAAGCACAGGCACAAAGCTTGCGTAGCACTCGTACTTCTATTCAAGCCCGTAAATTACTGGATGACGGCAGTGAAGTTATGGTAACTTCTGACCAAATCCGTATGGGCGATGTAATTTATGTAAAAGCCGGGGAGTTGATTGCTAACGATGGCGAAATCATTGAAGGTATGGCTTCTGTTGATGAAAGTGCTGTTACTGGTGAATCTGCTCCTGTTATTCGTGAAGCAGGTGGCGACCGCAGTGCTGTTACCGGTGGTACCAAGGTTCTGTCCGACTGGATTAAAGTTCGTGTAACTGCTAACCCTGGTGAAACATTCCTTGATAAAATGATTAGCCTTGTTGAAGGTGCTCAAAGACAAAAACTCCGAACGAAATTGCTTTAACTTTATTGTTAGTTGGTTTGTCAATTATCTTCGTTGTAGCTGTTGCTACTCTGGAACCCTTCGCTATTTATTCTGGCGGTTTGTTGAGCATTCCTGCATTGATTGCTTTGTTGGTCTGCTTGATTCCTACCACTATCGGTGGTCTGCTCTCTGCAATCGGTATCGCTGGTATGGATCGTCTGCTGAGTCGTAACGTACTGGCTATGAGTGGTCGTGCAGTTGAAGCTGCCGGCGACGTAAACGCCCTGCTGTTGGATAAAACCGGTACAATTACTATTGGTAACCGTATGGCAATTAATTTTCTGCCTGCACCTAATATTTCTATTGACGAAATGGCCGAAGCTGCTTGCTTAGCATCTCTGCCTGATGAAACTCCTGAAGGTCGTAGTATTGTTACTTTGGCTGATAAAAATATGGTGTAAGAATGACCCGTCAAGAAAGCAAAGGCGAATTCGTTCCGTTCTCTGCAATGACTCGTATGAGTGGTATTATTCTTTCTGATTGCCGTATCTTTAAAGGCGCGGAAGATGCTATGCAAAAATACATTCAACAAGAAAACGGTTTCTTCCTGAACATGTTGTTAAAGACTGTGTAAGCATTGCTAACGAAGGCGGTACTCCGTTGGTAGTTGTTAAAGATAATGTAGTTATGGGTGTTATCCATTTAAAGGATATTGTAAAAGGCGGTATTAAAGAGCGTTTTGAGCAATTACGTAAAATGGGTATTAAAACAGTTATGATTACCGGCGATAACCGTCTGACTGCTGCAGCAATTGCTGCTGAAGCAGGTGTTGATGATTATCTGGCAGAAGCTACTCCTGAATCTAAGCTGAAAATGATTAAAAATATCAAGATGATGGTATGCTGGTTGCTATGACCGGTGATGGTACCAACGATGCTCCTGCACTGGCACAAGCTGATGTTGGTGTAGCAATGAACAGTGGTACTCAAGCTGCTAAAGAAGCAGGTAACATGGTTGACTTAGATAGTGACCCTACTAAATTGATTGATATTGTTGCCATCGGCAAACAATTACTGATGACTCGTGGTAGTTTGACCACTTTTAGTATTGCAAACGACGTGGCTAAATACTTCGCTATTTTACCGGCAATGTTTGCTTCTATCTATCCTCCGCTGGGTGCTTTGAATATCATGGGACTTACTTCTCCTGATAGTGCAATTTTAAGTGCGATTATTTTTAACGCCTTAATCATCATCTTCTTGATCCCGTTGGCTATGCATGGTGTTGCTTATAAACCTATCGGTGCAGACGCTATTCTGAAACGTAACCTGTTGATTTATGGTGTAGGCGGTATCATTGCTCCGTTCCTGGGCATTAAGATTATTGATATGATTTTAGCTGCTCTTGGTATCGCTTAAAGGAGGTTAAGTAGGATGCAGATTATGAAGGCTTTACGTGCCGTTTTAATAATGACTTTTGTATGTGGTATTGTTTATCCTTTGGCTATGACTGGTATTAGCCAAATAATCTTTCCATATACCGCAAATGGCAGTATAATAGAAAAAAATGGTCAAGCTGTAGGTTCTGAGTTAATTGGCCAGGAATTTAAAAGTGACAAATATTTTAGTGGTCGTCCTTCCGCTAATGGTTATGATGCTGCTAACTCTGGTGGTACTAACTATGGTGCTATCAATGCTAAATTAAAAGAGCAGGTTGAAAAGGGTGCTGCCGATGTAAGAAAAGCGTATGCGTTATCTGCTAACGATGCTGTACCGACTGTTATGGTTACTAACTCCGCAAGCGGTATAGATCCGCACATGACTCCGGAAGCCATTAAAATGCAAGCTAAACGTGTTGCTGCAGCAAGAAATATGGATGTGGATTCTGTAATGAAATTAATTGATGCCAATACGGAAGCTCCTGTTTTAGGATTTATGGGCGATAGTAGAGTTAATGTTTTAAATCTGAATTTAGCTTTAGATGCGGTTCAGGGTAAATAATAATTTAGAAAAATATAAAAAATACAACTAAAAATATGAATATCTACAAATAGGGCTGCCTGGCAGCCTTATTTGTGTATTTATTTTAGAAAGGTTAGAAGCATGGATACTAATGATAGTGTAAAAAAGCTCGCGTTGAAGCAGTCCTTAAAAAAGGCACAACAAGAAGAAAGAGGTAAGCTGACAGTTTTCTTAGGTGCTGCTGCCGGTGTAGGTAAAACTTATGCCATGTTAAAAGCAGCTCATGAAAAATTAGCTGAAGGTGTCGATGTTGTCATCGGTTTATCTGTCAGTCATGAGCGTAAGGAAACTGCTGTTTTAGAGGAAGGACTGCCGGTTGTTCCGCAGCAGAAAATAGTTTATCAGGGTCATACTCTGGAGGAATTTGACTATGCTGCTGTTATTAAGCGTCATCCGCAGCTGGTTATTGTCGATGAATTAGCCCATACCAATGTGCCTGGTTCTCATTTTTGCTATCGTTATAACGATATTGAGGAAATTCTGCGTGCCGGTATTGATGTTTATACTGCCTTAAATATTCAGCATTTGGCCAGCATGAATGATGTTGTGGCTAAAATTACCGGTACAGTGGTACGTGAAACTGTGCCTGATGATTTCGTGGCTAAGGCTGATGCGGTACAGTTAATCGATATTCCTACAGAAGAATTGCAAAAGCGTTTGCGTGAGGGTAAGGTTTATAAGCCTGCCGAAGCTAGTCGTGCTTTAAAGAGCTTCTTCCGTCAGGGTAATATCAGTGCTTTACGTGAATTAGCTTTACGCTATACTGCAGCTCGTGTTGATGAAGCGACTACCGAGTATATGCGTTTACATTCTATTAGTGGTCCGTGGCCTGCTTCCGGCCGTGTTATGGTTTGTGCAGGGTATAGTCCTTTTGCCGCTCAGTTGATTTTGAATGGTCATCGTATGGCGCAAGGACTGCATTCTGAATTATTAGTTGTAAATATTGAAACACCACATTCCCGTTTTCCGGTAGGCGATAAGGAAAGAGAACGTGTTTGGAAAAACTTTTAAATTAACTCATGATCTTGGCGGTAAAGTGTTGAGTGTTTTTGGTGAAGATGTTGTAGAAACAATATTGGAAACAGCACGTCAAAATAATGTTACGGCTATCGTTATAGGTAAATCTAAACGTACCAGCTGGCGTGACTACTTCCGTCGTACTATTGTTGACCGCTTAATAGATCGTAGTGATATTATTCCTGTTTATGTTTTAAAGGCGGCTACTGTTGAAGATGAGGGTTCTTTTGTTAATACGAAAAAAGGTGCCGAAAAAAATTCTTACATTGGCAGCAGATTGGTTGTTCTGCTTTGATGGTGGCTGCTGTTACATTAGGTATGGTAGGCTTAAGCCGCTATATGGAATTAGTGAACGTAGCACTCTTATATCTGTTACCTGTTTTGATTAGTGCTATGTGGTGGGGACGCAAGGCTTCTTATATTACAGCTTTATTAAGCATTTTAGCTTTTGAATTTTTCTTCCTGGCTCCGACTTATACTTTTAAGGTTGATAATTTGCGTTACATTTGGAGCTTTATGATTTTCTTTGTGGCTGCTTCTGTTATCGGTAAACGTACTGAAAGCCTGAAAAAAGAAATTTTTGTTACAGCACGTAGAGAGCGTGACATTAACAGCCTGTACCAATTCAGCAAGGATGTCGCTGTTGGCGATGATATGGAATCTATTGTAAAGTCCTTTGCTGAGCATGTCGGCAAAAATATGAAACGTGATTTGTATATTATTTTGCCGGATAAGGATAAAGAATTAAAAGTAAAGACAGCTTTTGATGCCAGTGAGTTTGTTGTGAAGAATGATATGAAAATTGCTGATGCGGAAATGGTTGTGGCCAATTGGTGTTGGCATAATGGACGTATCGCTGGTTCGTCTACAGATACTTTACCGACTGCTCGTAATTTATTCTTACCTGTTTTAAAAGAACATACTGTTTTGGCAGTTGTAGCAGTCGATGTGGAGAATGAGTTGTTATCTCCGGAGGAACGTACAGTATTAGAAGCTTGGCTTGATTACTGAGTGTGCTTTTACAAAAAGCACAGTTGGCACAGCAGAGTAAAGAAATCGAGATTTTGCAGGAGTCCGATAAATTACGTACTGCTTTATTTAATTCTATTTCTCATGAGCTGAAAACGCCTATGGCTGGTATTATCGGGGCGATTGATACTTTACAGGATAAGCGTATTGAGTGCACTGATGCTATGCGTCAGGAACTGTTTAATACCATTAGTGAAAGTAGCAGCCGTATGGAAAGAATTATTGAAAATTTACTTGATACTGCACGTATTGCCAGTGGTATGATAAAATTAAAATGTGACTGGTGTGATCTGGAAGAAATTATCGGCGGTGCTTTACGTAAATGGGGTGCTTCTACTAAAAATTATACTATTACTTGTGATTTGCCGGATGATTTACCTTTGTTCGAAGGCGATGGTGGCTTATTGGAGCATGTAGTTTTGAATTATGTAGATAATGCTGCTAAATATTCTCCTGAGGGCAGCACGATTTTATTACGCGGCCGTGCTGATAAAGAATCTGTGACTTTGTTTGTTATTGATGAAGGTTATGGTTTCCAAGATGAAGATCAGCCACATATTTTTGAAAAAATTCTATCGGGCAAAATGCACTGACAGAGTGCGCGGAACCGGCTTAGGCCTGGCAATCTGCAAAACTATTGTTGAAGCTCATGGCGGCACTGTGTGGGCAGAGCATAGACAGGATAAAGCAGGAAGTGTATTTGCCTTTAAATTGCCTTTTAAAGCATAAAGAGGGTGAAGAACATGACGGAAAATAAAAAATTAAAGATTTTAGTCATTGATGATGAAATGCAGATTCGCAAATTGTTAGAAATGGCATTGGAATCCTATGGCTATGAGGCTGCGTTAGCTGAAAATGGCAAGGAAGGCTTAATGAAGGCTGCTACAATCCATCCAGATTTAGCTATTGTTGATTTAGGACTACCTGATATGGATGGCAAAGAGGTCGTCAGCAGTTTGCGTGAATGGACGGCTATTCCAGTAATTGTTCTGACTGCCAGAGAGCAAGAGCAGGAGAAAATCTTGGCTCTGGATGAAGGCGCTGATGATTATATTACTAAGCCCTTTAGTATGGGCGAATTAATGGCACGGATGCGTGTCTGCCTGCGTCGTGCAGCTCATAATGATGACCAATCTACGATGCTTGTTTGTGGTGGTATCGCAATGAACCTGATGAAGCATTCTGTAACCGTTGACGGACGCGATGTAAAGCTTACGCCGACTGAATATGATTTATTGAAATATATGATGCAGCATGCAGGTAGCGTTCTAACTCATAAACAGATTGTTAAAGCAGTCTGGGGCTCTGAAAATGAAAGCTTCCAACATTATCCGCGTGTTTATATGCGTCAATCACGCCGTAAAATTGAAGAGGATTCTGCACAGCCGCGTTATTTACTGACGGAGGTAGGTATTGGCTACCGTTTATCTAGTGGAGATAATAATGGCTAATTTTCTTAAAGCCGTTTGTTTAAGGCAGGACTTTTAAGCTTTACAGCGAAATAGTACTATTATATATCTTTTTTTAAGGAGCAGATAAATGAGTACATTCGCCAAGGTCTTGTTGGCAACTGATTTGACGCCGCAGGCCGAAAAATTGCCGGAGTGTCTGTTTAGCTTGTGCCCCGATACGGAAACGGAAGTGGTTCTGGCGTACGTTTTTGATGATGACGATGACGCCGACCCCGACGGTAGTAAATATAAAAAAAGTTCGCAGCCGTTTAGAAGGGTATAAAAATGATTTGCAGCAAGCAGGCTATGAAGAAGTTTCTATACATACACCTATAGGTAATACTAGTAGAGCCTTGATTAAGTTGGCTGATGATGAAGAGGTAGATTTAATCCTTTTAGCGTCCCACCGCAAAGGATTCCTAAAACGCACTTTATTAGGCAGTACAACATTTGAAATGGCACATGCTGTGGAGGTGCCGCTTTTAATCAATAAGGATGATGAAGAGGAAGAAAATGTCAACCTGTTGGAAACAGTGTTGGTCCCTACGGATTTTTCCCGTAAGTCTTTAGAGGCTCTGAATATTATCCGTACTTTGCGTGAATTTGTCGGCAAGGTTTTATTTGTTCATGTTATTGAACACAGCCGCAATAAGCACGATTATAAGGAAAAGTATGGCAGTGCAATGCTGTTTTTAAAAGAATTAGTCGATGAGATGAAGATTTTTGGTATTGAAGCTGATTATCGTATTTCTCATGGTGTCGCTTCGAAAAAAATTTCTGCTATTTGTGACCGCGATGATGTTAGTATGATTATGATGACTAAAACAGGTGCAGATATGACTAATGGAGATGAATTAGGCAGTACCTCTGAGCATTTGGTGCTGAATTCTGATTGTGCTATTATGTTACTTCCTGCAGAAGATCCTGATGACGAAGAGTAAAAATATTGTTTTTAAGTTCCGTTGCTGCTTTTGCAGTAACGGAACTTTTACTCTCATGGGTGTTTGTTATATCTTTTATAAAAAAAGTATAAAAATTTGTAAAAAACTACTTGACGAACTTTACTTTTATTAGTATAATAATACTCGCAGTTGCATTACTGTGAGTACTTCATGTGCTGGCAAAATTAAAAAAAGTTTATTTTCATCAACCTGGAGAGATGACCGAGTGGTTGAAGGTGCACGCCTGGAAAGCGTGTGTACGGGAAACCGTACCGAGGGTTCGAATCCCTCTCTCTCCGCCATTTAAACTGCCGCACTGAGCGGTTTTTTTATTATCAATATTAAATATTGTTTCTCTGTAGGGCTGTAAACCTGGGTCCTACGCAATGGGAGCCTGTGAACCAGGTCAGGTCCGGAAGGAAGCAGCCTTAAGCGGATACTTTCATGTGCCGTGGGGAAGCCCGTGTTTGCAGTCCTACAGGAAATAACCGCACTGAGCTTATGCTCAGTGCTTTTTTTTTATTTTCGGGAAACATGGCGGTTAAGATATTTGCTATAAATATTCTAACAAGCTATAAAAATAGCCTCTTTTTGACTTGCACACTAAAATAAAGCGAAAAAGGTATATAAAAACCTAGCAGTTTACGATATAATAAGATAATACGTTAGTATATATTGTAGTAATTAATGTGAAAAGGGGAGAGTGTTAAATGGCATATATGGCCTTGTATCGTCAATGGCGACCGCAGAATTTTTGATTCCTTGATAGGTCAGCAGGCGATAAAAACAGCTCTGACTAATGCTTTAAGTACCGGGCGTATTGCACATGCTTATTTGTTTACCGGTCCGCGTGGTACAGGTAAAACCAGTACAGCACGTATTTTAGCAAAGGCCTTGAACTGTGAGCAGGGACCTACACCTACTCCCTGTGACCATTGTGATAATTGTCAGCGTATTACAGCAGGGACTTCTATGGATGTTATTGAAATAGATGCTGCTTCTAATCGTGGTATAGATGAGATAAAAACTCTACGCGATCAACTGTCCTTTGCACCTGTTAATAGCCGTTACAAGGTTTACATCATCGACGAAGTACATATGCTGACCACAGAAGCATTTAATGCTTTACTTAAAAGCTTGGAAGAACCGCCTGAACATGTAGTCTTTATTTTAGCGACAACAGATCCGCACAAGGTGCCGGCAACAATTCATTCCCGTTGTCAGCGTTTTGATTTCCGTCGTGTAACTGTTGAAGATATTATAGAGCATCTGGCGATGGTTGCTCAAGCCAGCAATATTACTATTGATCAAGAGGCCTTACGTTTGATTGCAATTCAAGCTGAAGGTGGTATGCGTGATGCCCTGAGTCTTTTAGATCAATGCGGTGTTATGAGTAAGAATATTACTACCACCACTGTTCGAGAGGTTTTAGGTATTGTTGGTCGTGAAGCTTTACGTGATTTAGCGGCTTCTATCGGCAGACAGGATTTATCTGCTGCTTTAGAAAAATTAAATTTTCTTCTTGAGCAGGGTAAGGATGTTCGTCAGGTTATATCTGAGCTAGCTGAATATCTGCGTGCTTTATTGTTATACAAAACAGCTCCGTCATTTTCAGAAATATATTTAACAGATACTGAAGAGGCCTTAGCTCAGGGAGCGGCCTTATTTAGTGAAGAACGGCTTTTAGCTGCTGAGGAACGGTTACATACTGCTGCAGGTGAATTACGTGGAACAATCAAGCCGCGTATTACAGCAGAACTGTGCCTGATTGATTTATGCCGTATAGAAGGAAGTACATTGGCTGCTTTATGTGCCCGGGTGGAGCAGTTGGAGCACAAATTGGCCTATGGTGTGCCGGCTGCTTATACTCCGTCTGTACAACCACCATATGTGGACACAGTTGCTCAACAAAATATTGAACAGCAGGTATCGCAGCAAGTTGTAGTGGTACCAAAGGCTCAGGAAAAAGCTAAACAGTATATTGATGATTATAATGACTTTTTAGATAATATACCGGAGGAAGAGGAGCCGCCTTCTATGGAAGAGCTTGCTTCTTTGAGTACTACTCCGCTACAGAAGAATGAAAGTGTTGTTCAACATGCAGCTAATTCCAAAATAAAAGCGGTGTCACCTAAAGCAGTTGAAATAGCTGCTAAGTCTAAGATGCAGAATAAAAGCAACGAGGATGCCGCTGATGGAGAAGAATATGCAGGTGATATCGCTGCTGGTGAAGATTATTGGAATATGGCACTTGAGATTTTAAATAATGAAAATAAAAGAGCCATGGTTTCCCTTTCTAAAAACGGACGTGTTTACAGCTTCGTTAATGGATTGCTACGTATAGCATTTGAAAAAGAATTCTTAGCGGATCGTATGAATAAAGATGATTATCGCCAGGCTTTCGAGGATGCGTTATTACGTGTAGCACGTCAGCCGATTCGTGTGGAAGCAGGTCCTGCAAAGAAGTTTAAGCAGTTGCAAAATCAGTATGTGGATAGTAAGCCTAAGCCTGTAGCAAATACTGCATCAGCTGAGGTTGCTTCTGTAGTTGATGAACAAAATTTACCGGAAAAGCTCCGTAAGGCTATGGATGTTTTTGGTGGTAAAATTACGATTAATAATTAAGGTATAAAGCCATTTTGCGGCTTAATATATAAAATAATTTTTGAAGATATTTAAGGAGGAATTTAATTATGTTTCCTGGTGGCATGGGTAATATGCAAGCAATGATGAAAAAAGTACAAAAAATGCAATCTGATATGGCTAAAATGCAAGAAGATTTAAAAAGCCGTACTGTAGAAGCTTCTGTTGGCGGCGGTGCTGTAACTGTTGTTATTAGCGGTAAAAAGAATTGAAATCCATTAAAATTAATCCGACAGCTGTAGATCCAGAAGATGTAGAAATGTTAGAAGATATGATTCTGACTGCTGTTAACGATGGTATGAAGCAAATCGACGAACTGACTGAAAAAGAAATGGCCAAAGTTACCGGCGGCATGAAATTACCGGGAATGTTCTAATTATGGCAAGGATGATCAAACCGCTGGCTAATCTTTATGAGCAGCTGCGGAGATTGCCCGGAGTCGGTTCCAAAACAGCAATGCGTTTGGCTTATCATATTATTGATATGCCAGCGGATGAAGTACAGCAATTAGCGGCGGCACTGCAGAATGCTAAACAGGAAATACATTACTGTAGCAAGTGTTATAATCTGACAGATGGCGATATTTGCGAAATCTGTCGTGATAGCTCACGTGATCAATTTACAATTTGCGTTGTAGAACAGCCGCAGGATATTGCTGCAATGGAAAGAAGTCACGGTTATCGCGGCTTATACCATGTTTTGCATGGCGTTCTTTCTCCGTTAGATGGTATCGGTCCCGATAAGTTGCGTATTAAGGAGCTGTTTCAGCGCTTACAAAGCGAATCTATCAGTGAGATTATTATCGCAACCAATTCTGACGTTGAAGGTGAAGCTACTGCTACCTATTTGGCTCAGCTTTTAAAACCAATCGGTATCACCGTCAGTCGTATTGCTCATGGTCTGCCCATGGGTGGTGACTTGGAATATGCTGATGAGGTAACTTTATCAAAAGCTTTGGAAAATAGACGTACTATGTAAAGAAAGGCCGCTGAAATTGAATAATGGATATTTTAAATAATATTGCAACATCCATCGGATTAGGTTCTCTGGATAGTGTTGCTTCTAATGTAGGCTTAGACCCAATTGGGTCCTTGGGACCATTGATTATCGGCGTTATTTTGCTGCTGATTATCGTAAAATTACTTTCTATGCCGTTTAAGTTGGTGTGGAACGGTATTTATGGTGCAGCTCTGCTTTGGATTATTAATTTGCTTGGTTCTTTTGTTGGTTTTAATTTAAAATTACAGTTATTAAAGCGTTGATTGCGGGATTTTTGGTGTCCCTGGTGCTTTAGCTGTAATTTTATATGAATTATTTGTATAATTTTAGGAGGGGTAATAAATGACTGCGTTATATAAAGCAATGACTATCGCTGGTAGTGATACTAGCGGCGGTGCTGGTATGGAAGCTGATATGAAAACATTTGAGGAATTGGGTGTATACGGTATGACCGCATTGACCTGTATTGTGGCACAGGATCCTCATGCTGATTGGTTCCATAATGTTTATCCTATTGATTTACCTATCATTGAAAAACAACTGACTACTATTTTAGATGGTATCGGTGTAGATTCTATGAAGACTGGTATGCTGGGCAGTGCTGCCTTAGTCGAATTAGTAGCGGCTACTATCGATAAATATGAACTGCGTAATGTAGTTATCGATCCGGTAATGGTTTGCAAGGGTGTGGACGCTATTATGGTTCCTGATGCAGCAGCAGCTATTAAAAAATTGCTTGTTAAACGTTGTGATATTATTACACCGAATACTATCGACGCTGCGTATTTAGCAGATATGGCTTCTGTAAAAACTATTGAGGACATCAAAGAAGCTGCAGGACGCATTAAAGAACTTGGTGCAAAAAATGTTGTTATTAAAGGCGGCGAACGTATGGATAGCGACGAAGCAGTAGATATTTTCTATGATGGTCATGATTTTGTAGAAATGTCTATTAAGAAAATTTATCCGTCTTATAACCATGGCGCAGGATGCACTTATTCTGCAGCTATTACTGCAGGCTTAGCTAATGGGCTGACCATGTTGGAAGCAGTACAGCAAGCTAAAGCTTTTGTTACTGCGGCTTTGAAGCATTCCTTCGTTTTGAACAAATTTACCGGCTGCACTAACCATACTGCATTTAAAAAATATGGTGCACAATAAGTAACTAATAAAGATACCATTAAACTCCCGTTAAGGCTTAGGTTTTAGCGGGAGTTTTTACTATTGAATAGCAATAAATAGTATATGCTGTTTGTGTTCTGTATACAAAAAAGTGTACAGATACATGATTTTTAACCATCCTTTTGGTGAAAATACATAATATTTTTTTATCGCTTTATTTGGGTAAAACAGCATAAATTCACAGCTTTTAAGGATTTTATAGAGAATATCCTCTGGGGAAAAACACTGGAAAATATATTGTATACAATTGAGAAATACTGTATACAATCTGACTTTTATGTATGCTTTTTGCTATAATAGCTTGTAAAAGAATTTAAGTGTATTTATAGGGGGTTTTGGTTTTGAATTTATCAACTAAGATTTTAATAGGCTTGGCATTAGGTATTGTTGCCGGCTTGGAATTGGGGGCTGACGGTGCTGCTTTTGCAAAGACATGGATTGGACCGTTAGGCACTATTTTTATGAACATGATCAAAATGGTCATCGTTCCCTTGGTATTCTCCAGTTTGGTAATCGGTGTTACTAGCTTAGGTGACATCAAGAAAGTAGGCCGTATCGGTATTAAAACTATCGGCTATTATTTTGCAACTACTGCTTTTGCGATTATTATCGGTTTGGCAATCGGTACCATCATGCAACCGGGCGTTGGCTTACATATGCCTGTAGATACAGCTAAGGTTACTGCTAAAGCAGCTCCGCCGATTATGCAGGTTATCGTTGATATTTTCCCGACTAACCCGTTGCAAGCAATGGTTAGTGCTAATATGCTGCAAATCATTGTTTTTGCTTTGTTTGTAGGTGTTGGTATTACTGCAGTTGGTGAAAAAAGCTGACTATCTGAAGCATACTATTGATGGTTTAGCAGAAGTTTCTTATAAAATCGTTGGTATTATCATGTCTGTTGCTCCTATCGGTGTATTCGGCTTGATTACTCCTGTTGTTGCTGCTAACGGTCCTTCTGTACTGTTGCCGCTGTTGAAGGTTGTTATTGCCGTTTACTTGAGCTGCCTGCTGCATGCTGTAATCGTTTACGGTGCTTTAGTGAAATTCATCGGTGACATGAGCCCGATTAAATTTATGAAGGGTGTAGCTCCTGCTTCTCTGATGGCATTCAGCTCCTGCTCTTCCGGTGGTACTTTGCCGCTGACTATGAGCTGTGTGCAAAAACTGGGCGTTTCTAAAGAAGTATCCAGCTTCGTTCTACCATTAGGTGCTACCATTAACATGGATGGTACTGCTGCTTATCAAGGTGTATGTGCCCTGTTCATTGCCCAATTATATGGTATTGATTTGAGTGCTTCTCAATATGTAACCATCATTGTTACCGGTACCTTGGCTTCTATCGGTACTGCAGGTGTTCCTGGTGCAGGCTTCATTATGCTGACCATGATTCTGACTTCTCTGGGTCTGCCTCTGGAAGGTTCTGCTCTGATTGCAGGTATCGACCGTATTCTGGATATGCCGCGTACTTCTGTTAATATTACCGGTGACGCAACTGTATCCTTGCTGGTAGATAAAAGCGAAAGAAAAGCAGCATAATAAAAGATAGATAAAATAATATTAGCTGTTTTAGCGTCAGTGCTTCTTAATGGGCACTGACGCTTTTATTTTTCAAGGTTGCTACATTTTGTGGCAGGATAAAACTTTCTTGTGAAGAAATTAAAAATAGGATATTTAAAATTTACGTTAAAGGTGTTAAAATAAGGTGTTATTATGATTGATAAACTTGATGGGCTACAAAAAATTTTATATGAACGTTTACATCGTCGTCCTGCCGGAATTGATAAACTGGATAGGCTTTGGGAGGCAGCTGTTTTGCTGCCATTAGTTAATACTCCTGATGGTATCGCATTATTATTTGAAGAGCGTGTACATACTTTAAGGCGTCAGCCGGGAGAAATTTGCTTTCCTGGTGGTAAGGTGGAATGTGCCGATGCCGATTTCGCTGCTACCGCAATCCGTGAAACTTGTGAGGAATTAGGCTTAGTACCGGAGAATATTAAATTATGTGGTGCGCTGGATGCCTTAGTGACACATACGGGGCCGATAATTCATCCTTATGTAGGTATTATTGATGATATGAGTAAAATCAGCTATAGCAAAAAGTGAGGTTGAGAGGGTTTTGACTGTGCCCTTAAAAACTTTGCTGGCTATGGAGCCGAAACGTTATGCTATGCAGCTGGCTGACCATCCTGGAGAAAATTTTCCGTTTGAGCTGGTGCCACATAGAGCTCGTGGCTGGCGTCATAACAAAAGATTATTACGTTTATTTTTATTTATGCGGTGATTATGTAATCTGGGGACTTACGGCAAGAATGCTGTATGCTTTTTTGCGCCGCAGTGCGCAGGAACTGTCGGAATATCTTGACAGTATAGAGAAGTGAGAGGTTTTGGTTTATGAAGAAATTTTTACAGTTTAAGTTTTTAGCGGCTGTGGCTGCTATTTGTGTAGTAGGTTATATTTTGGCCGGTTATTTTTTCCCTGATAAAGCTTTGGACAATTTAAATCCTAATGATCGTTTGAATCTGAAGAAAAATATTGTCGTTTTAGGCGTTGATGAACGTGCTGCTGAGCATGATGTAGGACGTAGTGATACTTTATTTGTCGTTATGTTTGATACAGATAAAAAGGCTGCTTCTTTATTATCTGTTCCTCGTGATACCCGTGTACATATTCAAGGTCATGGATGGGATAAAATCAATCATGCTTATGCTTATGGCGGTCGTGAGCTGACCCAAAAAACAGTTGAGGAGCTTTTGAGCCTGAAAATTAATAATTATATCATGGTTGATTTTAAAGGCTTTAAGGGTTTAGTAGATGCTATTGGCGGCGTTGATATTAATGTCGAAAAAGATATGTATTACTATGATGAATGGGATGGCTTTAAAATTGATTTGCATAAAGGTATGCAACATATGGATGGTGAAACAGCTATTCAATATGTGCGTTATCGTGATGAAGAAGGCGATATCGGCCGTATCCGCAGACAACAGCATTTCTTGATGGCTGTTTATGACCGTATTACCTCTGCTGATATGCTTTTACATATTCCTGGTCTTGCTAAACAATTGACCAGCATGGTAAAAACTGATATGCCTATTAGCGATATGATTGAATTAGGCCGTGTACTGCATTCTATGGTTAAAGAAAAAGGCTTGGCTATGGCTACTGTTCCTGGTACACCGAAATACATTGATGGCATCAGCTACTGGTTGCCGGATATTACTGACCTGCGCGAGCAGATGGTAAAAATGCAGGGAGCACAAATGACTGAACGTTATCAGTCTGCTGCCGAATTGATGGAAAAAGAATATAATGCAGCTGTAAGCAGAGCTGAATCCGGTGATGATAGCGAAGAAAATAAAAAGCTATTAAACAGGAAAAAGAAGAGAAAGAAAAAAAATAAAAGAAGCTAAGGATAAAAAAGCTAAATCTAAGAAATCTGCCCAAGCTAAAGAAGGTGCAGCAGCTTTAAATGATGCAGATAAAGGAGCGGTTTCTGCTCATTCCGGTACTGTGGTTCGTTTGGTAAATTGCAGTGGTAGTAAATTTGCTGGTCAGGATGCTGCACAACGTTTGCGTGATGCAGGATTTACTGTTATCAGCGGCGGAAGTGGTGAAATTATGGCTCAGACTACAGTTATTTCTACCACCAATAATGGTGCTGTTGTAGGAAGATTGTCTAACGTACCTTTTGCTCACAAAATGCGTATTACACGCGATGGCGCTTCTGATTGTGATGGCGTAGTTATGTTAGGTGCGGATTTTAAGTAATCTGCAGTGGAAAATAAGAATTATTGTAAGAAAAATTACAAAAAAAGCTTGCCTTTTAGGCATAGATTTGCTATACTTAAAACATCAAAACAGCCCCTCATTTGGCCCTTCTTCGTAAGGGCTTTTTTTTGCTCTGAAATAGGTCGAGGTGACAAAAGCATATTGTGTGCAAAGTCAGTGTATAAATAAACACTGATTTTTTTTGTCTAAATTCATATTTTGTTTATTATGTGCAATTGTTATTATGTTAAATAAATAGAAAGTCACAATCTTGTGTCAAAGACGTGAAAAACGAAAAAAAGTTATTAAAAGATAATAGTCTAAATGTGCTTGAGTATGGTAATAATTCTTATAATATGGTAGAATATAATATATTATAGAGTTAACGATTGTGTAAAAAATAGACAAAATAAATGATAAAATTCACTTAATTAACTATATTAGGAGGCCCCACTTATGTGCGATGAAATACATGTAGTTGTGGATAGTATTGCTGCTGCGGATGAGACAGCGCTTAAGGATAATCCGCGTTGTCATGTACTGCGTTTAGTTGTGCGTCACGGTGATTTAGAATGGCATGATGGTGAACGCAGTTTAGAAGAATTGTTTGCTATGGTTGATGCTAGCGGCAAGCTGCCAAGCACATCTCAACCTTCCATTGGTTCTATGATAGATTTATTTACCGAGCTTGCTGAAGCAGGTAAAAAGGTGATTATGATAACTGTCAGCAGTGTGCTTAGCGGAACTTATCAAACTGCTTGTCTGGCTGCTCGTCAAGTAATGTCCGATATCAAAGGTTCTGATATCCGTATTGTAGATAGTAAGACTGCTGCTTGTCCTATCAGCGGTATTGCTATGGAAATGTTAAAACAAGCTGATGCTGGTATGAAGCTGGACGAATTGGAAGCTTTAGCTAACGATATGGTTGCTCGTACAGAAACTTATTTCAGCGTTAATACTTTAGATTATCTGCAAAAGGGCGGACGCATTGGTGCAATCGGTGCACTGTTAGGCAATTTCTTAGGTATTCGTCCTATTGCTCATATAGATAAAAATGGCCAATTAGAGATAGTAGATAAATGCCGTACTCGTAAAAAAGTCATGAAACGTATGGTGGAATTAGCTGCCGCCAATGCACCCCTGGAGGCTATATTTGTTGCCAATGCTGTTTCTCCTGAAGATTGTGATGCAGTAAAAGCACAGATGCAGGAATTATTCCCTGATGTGCCTATCATGACTACAAGTATTGGTACTGTATTGGCCGCTCATCTTGGACCTGGCGCTTTGGGACTATTTGTCCGTCGCAAGGCCTAAAAAAAGAAAGGTGTGGGGATGATGGAGGCAATAAAAGAAGTTACTGGTAAGCAGGTCAAGGACATGCTTCTGGGAGCGTACCATGGTTTTGAAAAAAACTTTGAGGCAATTAATGAATTAAATGTTTTTCCTGTTCCTGATGGTGATACAGGTACTAATATGATGCATACTATGGCATCTGTTGCTAAAGCTATCAGTGCCATGAGCGATGATGCTGAAGCAGGAGAAATCGGTGCGGCCGCTGCCCGTAGTGCTATTATGGGTGCTAGAGGCAATTCCGGTGTTATTTTATCCCAGCTTTTACGTGGCATCGGCAAAGGTGTAGCAGGCAAAAAGACTTTGACTAATGCAGAATTAGGCAAGGCTTTCCAGTTTGGCATTTTATATGCTTATCGTAGTGTATCCAAACCTGTTGAAGGTACTATTTTAACTGTTGCCCGTGGTATGGCTAAAGGTGCGTACCATGCTGTACGTAGTGAAAATTTAAGCTTAGAAGGCGTTTTATTAGAAGCTATTCGTACAGGTAAGAAAGAATTGGCCAAAACACCGGATATGCTGCCGGCATTTAAAGCAGCAGGTGTAGTTGATGCAGGTGGTCAAGGATTGATTGTCTTTTTGAAGGCTGCTTGGCAGGTCTGCGTGGCCAGGACTGTGAGGTTCTGCCTGTAAGCACAGTGAATAAGGCTAATATTAAAAGTGAACCTTTAGATTTAGAGTTCCCGTATTGCACAGAATTTATCGTAAAAAAATGCTAATGTCGATAAAGCAACTGTCAGCAATGCACTGCAGAATTTAGGTAATTCGATGATTGTAGCAGTAATTGAGGACATTGTTAAGGTTCATATTCATACTAAACACCCAGGCGATGCTTTAAATGCAGCACAAAAATGGGGTACTCTGCATGATATTAAGATTGAGAATATGCGCGATCAACATGAAAACCGCTTGTTCTCTGCTGAAGATATTACTCCTGTTAAACATGGTATCGGCGTACTGACTGTAGCTGCCGGCGATGGTTTAGCAAAGATTATGCATGAAATGGGTGCAGCAGAGATTATTAACGGTGGTCAAAGCATGAATCCGCCGGTTGAAGAATTTGTAAATGCTATTGAAAACGGTACCTGTGAACAATATATTATCCTGCCGAACAATAAAAATATTATTTTGGCAGCCGAACAGGTTCGTAAATTATTAGGCGCATCTAAAGTTTCTTTTGTTCCGAGTACTAATCTAGCACAAGGACTAGCTGCTTTTGTTGCGTTTTGATTCTACTCGCAGCATGGAAGAAAATACTGTGCTGATGACACAGGAAATCAAAGGAAACTGTCAGCGGCAGTGTGACTGTAGCTGTAAGGGACAGTGTAGTTAATGGTATTCAGGTTCACGAAGGTGATTATCTGGGTATCCTTAATGATAAAATCGTTTGCACAGGCAAATGCATCAAGGCTGTATTGGAGCAAATGCTTCAAGATGGTGATTATGAGTTGGTTAGCATGTTCTATGGTGCTGACCTGCCGAAGGAAGATGCTGAAGCATTAGCAGACGATTTAAGAGAGCTGAATGATGACTGGGAAGTAGAAACATTCTACGGGGGGCAACCATTATACCCCTTACTTTTAGCAATGGAGTGATAAAAATGCTTACTAGTCAGGAATTAACTATTCTTCTGCGAGAGCATGGCTATAAGGTAACACCTCAACGCCTTGCTGTTTATGAAGCTTTAGCTGATGAAACTTGGCATCCTAATGCAGAAATGCTGTATAATAAATTGCAGCCGAAATTTCCGGCTATGAGCTTTGCTACAGTTTATAAAACAGTAGAAATTCTGCATGACATTAATGTTATTCAAGTATTGAATACGGGTGAAGACAGTTTCAGATATGATGCTAACGTACATGAACATTACCATCTGCGTTGTCTTAAATGCGGTGCAGTAGAAGATGCAATTATGGATGAAGGCATAAAGGAACAATTAACTAAGTCTGTTGAAGGGCAGAGTGGTTACAGTATTTCCGGTCGTCAATTTTATTTCTTCGGTCTGTGCCCTCATTGCAATAAAATGCATTAAATTTGCTTGAGTAGTTAAAATGCACTGACCATATTATATGGTTGGTGCATTTTATTTTTATGTAGCACCTTTGTTACTATTTTGCCACAATAAAATTTACTTAATTTGTTATAATATAGGCGTTATCGTATTAGGAGTGTAAAGTTTAGATGCACGATTTTCAAGTAGTGATGCTTGCCAGCGGAAGTAAAGGCAATTCTGCCTTGATTCGTACGGCCAAGCAGAATTTTTTAGTAGATATGGGCATCAGCTGTCGTGCCTTAACTACAAAGCTAAAGGCCTTGGATTTGATAGTACAGGATCTAGATGCTGTATTTTTAACACATGAGCATATCGACCATGTCAGAGGTTTGGCAACTTTTACTAAAAATTATCAAGTGCCTATTTTCAGTAGTGAAAATACTTGGCGTGCTATTTTGGCAAAGGATAATAAAATAGATCGTCATTCATGTCGTTTAATTACTGATAAATTGCAGCTGGGTGATATAAAAATTACTAGCTTTGCTATTCCTCATGATGCTATAGATCCACATGGTTATACATTTATTAATTGCTGCGATAACAGCAAATGTAGCTATCTAACGGATACAGGTTTTATTACGGATATAGTCCGTGAAGCTGTAAGCGGTAGTGATACCTTGATTTTAGAAGCTAATCATGATGTGGAGCTGCTCAAAAACGGTTCGTATCCCTATCAGCTGAAGCAACGTATTTTAAGTACACGTGGTCATTTATCCAATGACGGAGCAGGATGGTTCCTTAATGAAATGGATAAGCTGCCGCAGAAAGTTATTTTAGCTCATTTAAGTGAAGAGAATAATCGTCCCCGATTAGCTTTAGATACTGTAAAAAATATTTTAGACACTAATAAACGTCTGCAGGAAACAGAGCTTTTTTGTAGCTTCACAGAAAGAAATGGTAGCAGATTTTCCGTTGCAGACAATGCTCAATGTAAAATAAGGAGTGATGATAATGCAGAAAAATATTTGGAAAAAATCTGCAAATGTTTTAATATGTGGTATTTTAGGAGCTGCTATTTTACTGACAGGCTGTGGTGATAGCAAAACAAATGCAGCTGTACATGATAAACCTGCTGCGAAAGCAGAGCAGCTGAGTGCCGCTCGTAATACACCTATTGTTGCGGCCGCTAAAAAAAGGTAGGACCTGCCGTTGTCGGTATTACCAATAAAGCTTATGTACGTGATATCTTCAATCGCGTGCAGCTTACTGAACGCGGTACAGGCAGCGGTGTTATTTATGATAAAGCCGGCTATATTGCTACTAATAACCACGTTGTGGAGGGGGCTAATGAAATTATTGTTAGTCTGCCTGACGGACGCACTGTAAAAGGTAAAGTTTTAGGTGCGGACGCGGTAACTGATTTGGCTGTAGTAAAATTGAGGCTGATAATCTTCCGGTAGCTAAATTCGGTGATAGCGATACATTGCAAGTAGGTGAACCGGCTATTGCAATTGGTAACCCCTTAGGCTTGGAATTCCGTGGCAGTGTTACTGCAGGTGTTATCAGCGCTTTAAACCGTAGCATTGAGCTTGGCGAGCGTAAATTCAGCCTGATTCAGACTGATGCGGCTATTAATCCTGGTAATAGTGGTGGTGCTCTGGTTAATGCAGATGGTGAGGTAGTAGGTATTAATAGTGCTAAAATAGTTGTCAGCGGCGTAGAAGGCATCGGCTTTGCTATTCCTGTTAATACTGCCAAACCGATTTTAGACGAGCTGGCAAGTCGCGGACGCGTTGCTAGACCGTATTTAGGTGCATCACTGATGGATAAAGATGTTGCTGAGCGTTATGGTTTTGAAATAGACTTGCATGGTGGTATTTTCTTAGTTAAGGTTGTTCAAGGTAGTCCGGCTGATAAAGCAGGCATCCGCCCTGGTGATATTATTCTTCGCTTCAATGGTGCTAAGGTAGCTACTGCTATGGATTTACGCAGCAAAATCGATGCTTGCAAGGTTGGTGACCGTGTAGAAGTGGTAATTCTGCATAATGGTATGCAGGAAACAAAAACTCTTGTTTTAGAGGAAGTACCGGAGGATTATAGAAAGTGAAAATAACCATTGCCTGTGTAGGCAAGATTAAAGAAAAATATCTCCAAGCCGGTATTGATGAATTTACCAAACGTCTGACACCTTTTTGTAAGTTGGAAACTGTAGCAATTAATGAAGAGCGGATGCCGGAAAATCCGGCTCCTGCCGAAAAGCAGCAAGTCTTAGAAAGGAAACGCAACGTCTGATGGCGATTATTCCTGCCAATTCTTATGTTATTCTGCTTGATGTTATCGGCAAACAAATTTCTTCTCCGGAGTTGGCGGAAAAAATTGATGCTTTGACTTTGGCTGGTAACAGCCATATCACTTTTGTTATCGGTGGTGCCTTTGGTTATACAGATGCCTTGCGTAAACGTGCCGATTTTGCTTTAAGCTTTTCCAAAATGACTTTTACTCATCAGATGATTAGATTACTTTTAATTGAACAAATTTATCGTGCGTTCAAAATTTCACGTGGAGAAAAGTATCATTGGTAAAATGTGTGTAAAAACAGCATTATAGCTACGTTAAGGAAAGTAAAATTTTTGAAAATTCCCCCGAAGTATGATATAATAAAACATCATACTTTAGGTGGAGTTTTTTTATGCATAGAAAAGTATTATTTGGTGTCGACTATACGAATAGCGAACTGATTAAATTAATTTTATATTTATTTGTTGGTGGTACTGCTGCTTTAGTAGAGTGGGCACTATTTTATATTTTTATCAATTATTTACTAAATGGTTTAGGTTTAGGTATGACGACATTGACTATGTTGGCAACAGCTTTAGCCTTTAGCTTATCCACGCTCTACCATTACTTTTTTGGGTAATGTGCTAGTATTCGACAGCGGGAGTCGTTATCAGCGTGGGACGGAGCTAAGCTTAGTTTTTGTAGTTAGTATTATAGGGCTGCTGTTTAATTTGCTGCTGATGTATATTTTTGTCAGCCTGCTGACTTGGGAGCCAATGTTGTCTAAGGTGCTGACAAGCTGTATTGTAGTAGTCTGGAATTATCTCTCACGAAAAAAATGGATCTTTAGGAGTTAAAAATGCCTATCAATTATGTTAATGTAAAAAAATTTAATAAAGTTGTTGTCGTTTATAACCGTAATTCAGGTAAGCAGATTTTTGCCAGCATGATGGCTAAAGTGAATGAGATTTTTAAACGTGTCAAAGATTGCGTCGGCTACAAAAATGCAGGAATGTGTGAAATCCGTTCTTTTTGTACAGATAGATGATATTGCAGATAAGATTGTGGCGGAAAAGGTGGACTGGGTTATTATTGCAGGTGGTGACGGTACAATCCGTGCGTTGATTGAAAAGCTGTCCAATCGTAAGTATGTGCCTTATATCAGTGTTTTCCCTGCAGGTACAGTTAATTTGGTTGCCAAAGAGCTTTTGGTAAGCAATGACCCAGGAAAATGGTTTAAACGTGTCAGCAAGGGCGTAGAGGTTCCTGTATATTTAGGACGTGCCAATGGGCATGTCTTTCTTACTGTTACGGGTATCGGTTTTGACTCTCTTGTTGTAGGTAGTGTAACTGAGAAAGAGAAAAAACTGCTGAACAAGCTGGCCTATGTTTTCCAAGGCACTGAGCTGATGCGTAAGGAGCTGCTATTTAAAAACTGGCGTTATCGTTTTCAGGTGCGTTTTGATGATGAAGATAAATGGTATGAGGGCAGCTCTGTAATAGTTGGTAAGAGCCGTTATTATGCCGGACGTTATAATTTGTTTAATGGTGCTTCATTGTCTTCTCCACTCTTACATGCTGCCATTTTACAGGCTATAAGCGTGGTGATTTTATTCGTTATGCAGCTTGCATTGCTATGGAAGCGTTGACTTTGGATAACGATATTATTATTAAAACAGCGAAAAAATAGAAATCCGCTGCAATGAGGAGAATTTTGCAGCAGAATTAGATGGAGATGCGGTAACAACAGCTCCTTTACAAATTGAAATGGAAGAAGTGCCAATCAAATTTTTGGCATAGAAGAGGGTAAAAAAAGGTGAAACAAATAGGGAAAAAAATGACGATTCTGCTTTTGGTGATTGCAGCAGCTATTGTCGAAGGATGTTTTGCGTACGGTACTTTTTATGGTGCTGATCCTTTTCCGTATAATGAATTTTATTTTCAGATTTTCAATCACGTGCTGCGTGACAGCTTATTGGGCCTTATTGCTTGGGGTTTATATTTTCGACGCAAGCGTTTACCAGATCGTATCAAACGCTATTTCCCGGTAATTGTTATCGGCTTTTTGTATATTGCCGAGGGCTGTTTCATGGTTTCACAGTTGAGCTTAGATAAAGGCCTACAGACTACCTTAGCTCTTTTAGCAGGTATCAATAACAATATTTTCCTTGTTTTGGTTACCGCGATGTGCTACCATAAATGGCCGAATTTGTTTATGAAATTCATATATTTCATTGTTTACCTGTTTACTGCTTTAAGCATTGTTTTTGATACTTTTTATTTTTGGCAGACCTCCATGCACGTGGAAAGCGTCCTGTTTCAAAATTTAAATATCTATGCAGTCAAGGGTATTTTTGCGACCATGAATAATACTATGATTGCTGGTATTATTGCGGCAGTTATCTTTATTCTCTTATTGTTTAAAGTAACTAAGCCTAGCAAGCATAAACCGAACTTTGCCTGGTCGTTGCTTTGTGTGGCAATGTTTTCTATAGGTTGAATTTAGCAGATCGTCTGATGGGTGCTTTCTGTATGTATGGCGTAGAGAATGTCATTGGTATGTATGTAGAAATAGAAAACGAAAAGACGCGTATGTCTTATCGCCATATGCTTTCTACACCTGTTAATGTAAACTTTATTAGTAAAGCATTATTTGATACTGATAAAATTGCTGGTGCTCAGCATGTAGAAATGCGTGAGCTGACGGCGAAAGATAAAACTGTTTTAGCACAATTAGGTATTGATGTGCCTAAGGCTAAGGTGGAGAAAATAAAACCTCAATACGATAAAATCGTTATTTTGATTCTGGAATCAATGCATCGTGATTATATCAATTATTACAACCGCAATATTCCGGAGGAGGCAACTCCGTTCTTGAATAGCTTAGTTATTCGTTATCCGCATATGGATAAATACTATTCTTCTTCTGTGCCGACAACTCAAGGTTTGAATGCAACCTTCCGTTCCCACTTGATTATGGATAAAGATGTTCCCGGTGCGAAAACTCCTTCTTTGTTCCGTTCCGTACAAGAGCATGATATGCGTGGAATTTTCTTAAATGCTTCTAGTCAGTATTATGCTAATGAACTGCGTGAATATCCGGAACAATTTGGTATGACGGAATACTATGCGAAGGAATATTTAGAAAAGCAAGGTTATACAGGTGCCAGCGGCTGGGGCTTCCACAATGATGTTATGTACGAAGAAACTTTGCGTATGCTGGAACGTGGTAAAAAAGATAAAATGCTTTTGGTAACAAAGACATTAGATATGCATCAGCCTTATCCATATACAGGATTTAGTTGGAATGAAATGCCGGACAAGGTTCGCAGTAATAAAAAAATGTTACTGTCCGTGTGTGTATTGGGTAGACCGTCAATTGCAGAAATTCTTTGCAGAAGCAGAGAAACGTGGCTTGATGGATGATAGAACATTATTTATTATTACTAGTGACCATAATCCGCATAGCGGTGGTGAATATACGAAGTTAGTTACGAATGCTGATGATAAAATGAGTATTGCACCTATTCCATTGATTTTTGTCAGCAAAAATATCGGCCCTTTAGATCGTCTGCGTAACAGCGAGTATGCATCACAGATTGATTTAGCACCGACATTACTGTACCTGCTTGGTATTGATGTTCCAGAAAAATTTATGGGACGTAATCTGTTGCAGCATACAGATATTCCTTATGCTTTAGGTTATTTCGGTGGTAAAGCTTTTTACTGGTCCAATGAACGTCACTTTGTAGATCAGATGGATAAGCCTGTGCCTGATAGTGAATATGAGGATGCATTGAGTAACTATATCATTCATTATTATGGCTTGTGGCATCAGTAATTTTATAGTATTTAAAGTGAAAGCGTATCTAAGTGCAAAGGCTTAGATACGCTTTTTGTATTGCAGGCTAGATTAAATTTGGAGTATAATATTAAGCGGAGGCTAAAATGAATATAAATACTTTTCTTAATAATTTACAAAGCTATCAGCAGGCAGGCGTTTTTAATCCTTGGCGTGAATATGCTCCTGCTTATGATATTGGGCCGCAGGCTCCGGATATTCGTAGTGCTAATCTACGCCGCTATTTAGAGTTGCGTCAGCAGGCACATTATTTGTTTATTGCGGAAGCTTTAGGCTATCAGGGAGGGCATTTCAGCGGTATTGCCATTACTTCTGAACGCATTTTGTTAGGACATCATCCTGATGTTGACCCACAGAGTGTTTTAGGAGAATGGAATTATCAACGTACAAGTAATCCTGAAAGTGAACTGCTGAATAAAACCCAGAAGGATAAGGGATTTAATGAACCTACCGATACTGTGGTTTGGAATGCTTTGAATAAACATGGCTTAGCATCTTTTGATGTTATTTTATGGAATATTTTCCCGTTCCATCCTTATAAAGGAGAAAATCTTTTAACTAACCGTACACCGTCAACGACAGAATTAGATGTAGGTATTGAATATGCGCGTATGCTGCTGGAGCTGGTACCGAATATGCAGATTATTGCAATCGGTCAGAAAGCTGCAGGAACATTGACACGTTATGGCGTTTCTTGTACTGCTGTACCTCATCCATCCATGGGTGGAGCTAACCGTTTCAAGGCTGCTGTTGACGAGCTTCTTGGCGGAGGTGTATAAGTTTTGCAACCTTGTTTAAGCCGTGAAGAAACCTTGAATATGGCCTTGGCTATGGGCAAGGTTTTATTGAAAAACGGTGCTGAAACCTCTCGTGTAGAGGATACAATATCCCGTTTCTGTCATACTAATGGTTATCATGATATCAGTGTTTTTGTAACACCGACGGTTATTATTTTAGGCGATGAAAACTCAGGTGGCTCGATGCTGATTAGTCGTATTAAGTACCGTAGTACTAATTTAAGTAATATTAGTGCCATTAATGATTTATCCTATAATCTGAAGCGTTGGAAATTAAGCTATCATGCAACTTTAGATTATCTCGATAAGCTGATGCATAAACGTCCGCCTTATGGAAATGGAGCGTATGTTTTTCTTCAGCAATTAGCTCGGCAGCTTTTTTCCGTAATGTTAGGTGGTAACAGCCATGACTTTGTGGCAGCTTTTATTACCGGCGGTTTGGCTATGGTGCTTTTAAAACAGCTTGGCGGTTATCGTCCCAGTGCTTTCTGGGAAAATGCTTTAGCAGGTGCGGCTATTGGTGCATTGGCGATTTTATGTTGTTTAGCTAGCGATCAGTGTACACGTACTAATATTATTGTAGGTGCGTTGATGCCGTTTTGCCAGGTGTAGCGTTTACAAATGGGTTACGTGACTACATGGCAGGTGATTTAATCAGTGGTAATAGCCGTATTGCGGAAGCGATGTTATTTGCTACGTCTATTGCTATAGGCTTAGCCTTTAGCTTGTTAGCGTGGTATAATTGGGGGTGGCCGGTTTGATTATGGAAGCTCGTGATTACTGCGCTGAGAAACTAAATCAAGGTAAAGGCGGTGAAGAAAATGCAGCTTGATTATTATGTGGAAGCATTTTTCTTTGCTTTTATTGCAACAGTTGCTTTTGCTGTATTATTTCAGGCACCGAAAAAAACTTTGGCTGTTAGTGGTATAATAGGAGCTGTCGGTTGGGTTATATTTGTGTATATGCGCAAGGACTTAATGTACAGTTCTTTTTATGCTAACTTTTTTGCTACGGTAGCTTTATCTTTGTTAAGCGAATTAGCTGCTCGTGTGTTTAAACAGCCGGTAACGATTTTTGTTATTCCCGGTATTATTCCAATTGTTCCCGGACTTGGTATGTATAAGGGTATGACAAAAATCATCGAAAACAACTATGAAGGTGGCGTTAATACTTTGCTGACAGCAGGTATGGATGCCGGTGCGATTGCTTTAGGCATGATGTTTATGACCAGTATTTTCCGTGTGTTGAAAATCAGCCGCGATCATAAACGCCTTTTAGCCTTAGTGAGTGCTAAAAATAAAGCTGAAAATAAATAGAGTGAGGTAAAAATGGGTTTAGCAGAATTACTGCTGTTGTCTATAAGTCTGGCAATGGATGCTTTTGCAGTATCCGTATGTGGTAGTATGGTTTTAACACCTGCTGATCGTTTGCAGGGTGCCTTAAAGTTTGGCACCTGGTTTGGCTTTTTTCAGTTTTTAATGCCGGTAATTGGCTATTTTGCAGCAATTTCTTTTATCGATTATATTACGGCGTATGATCATTGGCTGGCATTTGTTTTGTTAGCATATTTAGGTACGAATATGATTCGTGAATCAGATGAGAGCTGCAGTATAAAAAATCCTATACCGTCAAGGAAATGTTGGTCTTAGCGATAGCTACCAGCATTGATGCTTTAGCTGTAGGTATCAGCTTGGCGTTTTTAAATACTAATATATGGTTGGCTTCCGTCATGATTGGCGTGGTAACCTTTGCAATTGCAGCCTTCGGTGGTTTGGCCGGCTTTAGACTGGGTGATGCAGTTGGGAAACGTGCTAATGTCTGTGGTGGCGTTGTGCTGATTTGTATTGGTATTAAGATAGTATTGGAGCATATAGGTTGGTTATAAAGATGGGAACTGCACCGGGGATAAATAAGAGGAGGATTTAATAATGGTTGAAGTTAACAAAGAGCGTATGCTTGCTGAATTTAAAGAAATGGTAGGCATTCCTTGTCATAGTTTGCATGAAAGAGAAATCTTTAATTATCTGAAGGCAAAATTAGAAGGCCTTGGTTTTGAAGTAACTGAAGATAATGCTAACGAAAAATTAGGCGGCGAGTGTGGTAACTTGTGGGCATTTCTGCCCGGCAATAAGCAAGGTGCTACTAGAGTTCTGCTGTCCAGTCATATGGATGGTGTAGAACCCTGCGGCGGTACTACTGTTGTGCAAAAAGATGGCATCTTATATAGCGATGGTACTACCATTTTAGGTGGCGATGATAAATCCGGTGTCGGTGCTATTTTAGAAGGTCTTCGTTTGATGCAGGAACAAAATTTGGAGCATGGTGATATTCAAATTCTGTTCACTATTGCTGAAGAAGGCGGCGTTAACGGTTCTCGTTGCATGGACCAATCAAGCTGCAAGCTGATGTTGCTTACGCAATGGATAGTGAAGGTGCTCCTGGTGAAATTATTATCGGTGCTCCTGGTCAATATAAATACACTATTGAAGTACATGGTAAAACTGCTCATGGTGGTATTGAACCGGAAAAAGGCATTAACTCTATCATGATTGCAGCTAAAGCTTTAGCTGATGTTAAACGTTATGGCCGTATTGACGAAGAAACTACTACCAATATCGGTATCATTAATGGTGGTGTAGCTACTAACATCGTTCCTGATTTGGTAACTATCCAAGGTGACGTTCGTAGCCGCGATAATGGCAAGCTGGAAGCTATTCGTGATGAAATCGTTAATACTATTGTTGACGGTGTCAATAAATATGGTGCTAAAGCAGTTGCTAATGTAGAACATAAATACAGCTCTTTCTTGGTTGATAAAGATAGCAAGGTTGTAGAATTAGCTGTAGATGCTTGCAAAGAATTTGGGTTTGAACCTAACATCGGTCTGTCCGGCGGTGGCAGTGATGCTAACTTCATCAATATTTATGGTGTACCTTGTGTAATCATGGGCACCGGTATGAGCAATGTACATACTGTTAATGAATACCTTAAGGAAGAAGATTTATATAATTCTGCTTTAATGGTATATGGTATCCTGAAAGCTGCAGCAAAATAATTTCTGCGTAAATAAAAAGAGAAGCTATTCTTCAAATGAAGTTTAGCTTCTCTTTTTTATTTTAGTTATTCGACATTTTCTACTTTGTTTTCTACGTCGCTTTTAGCTAACTGTACTTTTAAATTAATACCTAAAGCTTTTTTGAACCAGGAAAGATGTGTTTGGATTTGATGCATTTCAATACTAGGCATATCATCGGCAAAATATCAAGTACTGCAGATTTCTTAGTTACATAAGGTGCTACAGCATGAACAAGGCTTGCCTCGGAATAGTCCAGGCTTCGGCTAATGCTAAAAGCAAAGCTAATTTATTACTGATTTTCCAGTTGTTTTCAGTAAGCATTTCTCTATAAAAACGGTCACGGAAATAGTTTTTGGAAACACCATTATGCCAACCGGCAATAGCGGATGTAATAATCTGTTCTTTATGAGTTAAACCGAATAATTTGGCATTCTGAATCATATAGGCACTATGGCGTGCATGGCTGTAGAAGTTGATGTTGATACCAATATCATGCAGCAGAGCAGCTGTTTCCAGCAGACGGCGATAGTTTTTGCGAATACCGTGCAGTTCTGCCCAAGCATCAAACATTGTTAAAGCTAGTTGGGTAATATGACGAGCATGGGTACTGTCAGCTTCGTATAAATACAGCATATTTTCACGGCTGCGCTCCAGAATATCTTCAGCAATCAACGGTACATTATTGGCCTTAGAGTAATAATCATAAAATAGTCCTTCACGTAAGCCACAACCGGAGGTAATCAGTTTTTTAGCACCTGTTGCTTCTAACACACAGCTGATAATGCTACTGCCGGCTAAAATAATATCATTACGCTCGCTGCTAAGACCAGAAATCTTTTTGCGCTGTTCCAGATTAGTAGTACGTAGTTTGTTAAAGAAATTGCGGAAGGTTTGCACAGAATAAGAATAATTATGAATCTTAGTTGCAGGATATTTTTTTGCTCTTTGGATAATTTTGGCAATAGTACGGGCAGTACCGCCGACACCTATTAAGGGCATATTATTTTGTTTCAGCCAGGGTATTTGGCTAAACGACTCATAATAAAGACATTAATATCACTGTAAACATTAGGCGGCATTTCGTCGCGGGTATTAAACATACTTGTGGTGTTTACAGCACCCATAGGCAGGGATACGCTTTCGATGATTTGGCGGTTTTAAATAAAATAAGTTCGGTAGAACCGCCGCCTAAGTCGAAAATAATACCGTTTTTTGATGTCCAGGGTATTGATAACACCTAAATAACTGATATATGCTTCAGTGTTACCGGAAATAATATGTAATTGAATACCTGTTTCCTGTGCTATACGTTCAACAAGTTCATCACCATTGGTTGCGTTGCGGATTGCTGCAGTTGCGACACCGATGGTTTTGTTGGCGTGATAAATATGGCACATATGAGCGAAGCTTTTCAGGGTTTCAATGGTTGATGTAAATGCTTCTTCGGTTAAAGTGTTTTTATCATCTACCTTTTGGCTTAAACGTAAAGCTTCTTTTTGGTTATAAACCATGTTATACGCACCGTTTTTATAAATGTGGCTGATAACTAAACGGGCGGAGTTAGAGCCTATATCAATAATTGCTATTCTCTGCATTCCTTTTCACCTCAATAAAATCTCTTTCCCATATATTATATTACTATTAAAACAGAGAAAATCCTGCGATAGTGTGTAAAATTAATATAAAATGTTAAATTGTTGTATAATCGCAGGACTTTCTCTTGCAAAAAAGAATAATATAATATATTACATTATATTGTATATGTATCTTTTTGATTTTGGAGGCAAAGCATATGAAACGAAAGAATCATACCACATTTGCTGCTATCCACCTTGGTTCTGAAAAAATCAGTATGCAGATTACTGAATATAGTAATATAGATCATTATAAAGTAATTGAGCGTGTTAACCGCCGCATACGTTTAGGTGAAGCAACTTTTAAAAATAAAATAATTCCTTTCCCCTTGGTTACTGAAATCTGTGACGTTTTGCAAGGTTTTAAAGCTTTGATGAAAGAGTATGGTGTTGAAGAGTACGAATTACAAGCTACTACTGCTGTACGTGAAGCTAGCAATCAAGTCTTTTTATTAGACCAGATTTATAATAAAACCGGCTTGATTGTTGATGTAGTAGATATGCCGCAGGAAATTTATACAAAATTTACTGCGATTCGTAATACGCTGAAAAATGAACGCATCAGCAGTGAACGTGATGGTATGCTGATGATGGATATCTCTTCCGGTGGGTTAGGCGTTACTTTAGTGCAGGATGATAATATTCGTTATCAAGAAAACTTCCATGTAGGTATTATCCGTATTAAAGAAAGTTTTGAACGTAATCGTCGCGAAAGTATGCATTTTAATAAAGCTTTAACAGAATTCTTGAGTAGTACTATTGGACCTGTACGCCGCGAGTTACAACAAGACAGTGTACAGTATTTAGTGCTGTCAGGCACGGAAACAGAATTACTCTTGAAAATGCTTGGCTTAGATACTATTCAGTTGGTACATCGTATTAAAGCTGATGATTTCCATAAATTCTTCCAGAAAATGCATCAAATGAATTTGCCGCAGATTATTGAAACCTTCAATATTCCTGAGTCTTTAGCAGAGCTAGCATTACCTACTGTGGTGCTGTATGAACAATTGCTGCATTTGATTCCGGCTAAGGAAATTATCATTAGTGCTGACAACTTTATTGATGGTATGCAGCTATTGCATATCGGTAAGAAAACCAGTCCTGCTTTGTGCAAGGCTTGGGAGCAGGAATTAATCAGCTTATTCCATTGCATCGGCCAACGTTATTTATATGACAAACAGCATGTACGTCAAGTTGAACGTTTATCAGTATTACTTTTTGATAAGTTTGCTAATAAATATGGTATGGGTGACCATGAACGATTACTTTTGCGTGGTACCTGCATTTTACATGACATTGGTAAATATATTTGTATGCGTAGCCACTCCTTATATACTTATCAATTGATTATGTCTACGGATATTTTAGGCTTTAGTGATCGCGATAAAAATATTATTGCTTTAGCTGCTTATTATCATGCTAATAAATTGTTTGACCAAAGTAATAGTAAAGCCCCGGTAGTGCCTAAGGATATGATTGCAATTGTTGCGAAATTAGCAGCAATCGTAAGATTGGCAGATGCTTTAGATCGCAGTTATATGCAGAAAATACATTCCTGCAATATTACCTTGTGCAAGGATAATATTTTAAAAATTCAAGCTGTAAGTAAGGTTGATTTAGCTTTGGAAATGTGGACTTTTGAAGATAAATCTGCTTTTTTTGAAGAAGTATATGGTGTAAAACCGATTTTGGAGCGGGTGAATAAGTAATGGAAAAATTAGATTTAACAAAGCCGGAGTATTTTTATAATCGTGAATTAAGTTGGTTGAAATTTAATTTACGTGTCTTGAAAGAAGCAATGGTAAAAGAAACTCCATTATTGGAACGTTTGAAGTTTATTGCTATATCTGCTTCTAATCTTGATGAATTTTTCATGGTACGTGTGGCAGGTCTTTGGAACAGCTTTGATAACGGCATCGAAAAACGTGATGCTGCCGGTATGTCTGTCAAAGAACAGTTAGTTGCTATTGCTGAATCTGCACATGAGCAGGTACGTACCCAAACTAAATATTTACATGCCTTAATAGGTGAAATGAAGGCTGCCAACCTGCACTTGCGCCGTGTTTCCGAGTTAACGGATTTGGGGAAGGATTGGCTAGAGGAATATTATCGAGAAGTAGTTTATCCTGTATTAACGCCGCTGGCGGTAGATGCTTCACGTCCATTCCCGTTTTTAGCTAATAAAACACAAAACCTAGCGGTAGAGCTGATTAAAGCTGATGGAGAGCATAGTATGGGCTTGATTCAGGTTCCGTCAGTATTGAGTCGTATTACAGAGGTAATTCCAGAAAAAAAACGCACCTTCGTATTTTTAGAGGATATTATTGCTAGTCATTGCAAGGATTTATTCAAAGGCTGTCATATTTTAGATGTTGTACCCTTCCGTGTAACACGTGATAGTGATTTGGATTTGGAAGAAGAAGACAGCGTTGACTTGATGAAAGAAGTTGAAGAATCTCTGCGCAAACGTAAACGTGGTGCAGCTGTACGTTTGGAAATTTTTAAAACAGGTAATACTCGTATCAAAAGATTCTTGGAAGAAAATCTTGATGTAACAGAATTGGAAGTTTACGAAATTAATGGTCCTCTAGACCCCACTTGCTTCTTTAAGTTCATTAGTTTACCCGGAATGTGGCCTTGGCTCTACGAACCATTTGTACCGCAGCGTCCGTTGGAATTGCCTGATGATAGTGACCTTTTGCGGCAATTCGTCAAAATGATATTTTACTGCATCATCCATATGAAAGTTTCGACCCGGTTGTAAAATTGGTTAGTGATGCTGCTGATGACCCGCAAGTTTTGGCAATTAAACAAACTTTGTATCGTGTTAGTGGTAACAGTCCTATCGTTGCGGCATTGGCTCGTGCTGCCGAGAATGGTAAGCAGGTTACAGTATTAGTTGAATTAAAAGCACGTTTTGATGAAGAGAACAACATTCTGTGGGCACGTCGTTTGAAAAAGCAGGTTGCCATGTTATTTATGGCTTAGTTGGTTTAAAAACTCATGCAAAAATCATCTTAATCGTACGTAAAGAAGACAATGGTATTAAACGTTACCTGCATCTTGGTACCGGTAACTATAATGATAGTACCGCTAAATTATATACAGACATTGGCCTGATGACTGCTAATGATGAATTTGGTAGTGATGCGTCTGCATTTTTAATTTACTCAGCGGTTATAGTGAGCCTCCTGTATGGAATAAATTGGTTATGGCTCCTTTAGGTTTGCGAGAGAAGATTTACTCTTTGATAGATAATGAAATCAATATGGTAAAACAGGATAAGGAAGGCCGTATTATTGCTAAAATGAACTCGCTGATTGACCAACCTGTAATTCAAAAGCTGTATGAAGCTTCTGCTGCAGGAGTACACATTGATTTAATCGTGCGAGGTATCTGCGGCCTGCGTACAGGTATTGAAGGAATCAGTGATAATATAACTGTTCGTAGTATTGTTGGTCGTCAATTAGAACATAGCCGTATCTTCTGGTTTGCTAATGGCGGTGATGAGCAGCTTTATCTTTCCAGTGCTGACTGGATGCCGCGTAACTTAAATGACCGTGTAGAATTATTCTTCCCTGTAGAAACTGAATTTCATATCCGTCGTATTAAAGGATTATTAGATTTGTATCTGCGCGATAATGTAGGTGCACATATGATGCAGTCTAATGGTACATATCGTCGTGTACGTAATAAATTAGAGCCTGTTAGTGCTCAAAGCACTTTATACGAAATGGCTCAATTAGCAGTGGCCTCCGATAAGTTACCGATGGAACAACGTTTACAGCCTGTTTATAGCAGAAGATAAAAGAATTTAAATAGTGAATTAAAGTCTGATATTGCTAATGTTTAAGCTGCTTGCTATAATATTAGTATATAGAGGAGGTTGTGCTATGAACAAATTTGCTGTGACCTTGAACTATAATTGTAATTATGGTTTTGTTGAATATAACGAAGAAAATAAAACTGCGGTTGTTACTTTATCTGTTGCAGAAGCAAAACAAAAGGTAGAAAAATTTTTGCAAACACCGCTTACCTTGGATATTCCTGAGGGTGAAACAATACGTGATTTTGCTACTAAAACCTTAGAGCCTTTGTCTAGTCTGGAAAACTTTAAGGTTTGCTTAACACGCCTGTGGGGTAAAACAGGCGTCCGCGTTGAATGGAGTATGCCTCCGGGAATGGCCGAAAAATTATAATTATTTGTATCTTGACAGCTTAGAGAAGTTTTTACTTTTCTAAGCTGTTTTTATCTTTTTAGACACTAAAAATTATGTAAAGGAAGTGAAATCATGAGCGAAATGTTTAATGGCTATATGGGTGCTATGGCATCAATTTTGGAAGGCTTCGGACTATGGGTATTTGTTGGTGTAGGTGCTGTTTTCTTATTGGCGGCAATTTTTGGCTGGGAGTGGTTTTATACGCCGGCTCATGATACACTGGCCAATAATAATATTTTAGCTTTTGTTTATGATAGCTTTGGGATGAATGCTTGTCGTTTGATTTGCGGCATTAGTGCATTTATTATAACTAGTGTTTTTCTAGTGTTGATTTATTTGTAAGTTGTCATAGTTGTTGATTTGTTATATAATAAGAAAGTATTTTATGGTTCCGTAGCTCAGTAGGATAGAGCAACCGCCTCCTAAGCGGTAGGTCGCCAGTTCGATTCTGGCCGGGATCACCAATGAAAAGCCGCTCCCAGACTAGGTTTGGGGGCGGTTCTTGTTTTTGTGGATGTAGTTAAAAGGGGCAAAATAGGCTAGGTCGACAAGAAGTCGACAAATTCGAAAAAAAAGTGCCCTAAACAAATAAAAATCCTAAATTGCAATAAGAAGTTGCACACTTTTTAAAAATCAAGCTGCATAAATCTTATCAAGCTCATTCTCGAATAGATCATCAGGTGATTTGTATCCGAGTATTTTCTTGGGTAACAAATTACACCAATCTGCTGTCAACAGAATATCATCAGAAGTATATTTGCCTATTCTCTTTCCTTTAGGAATAAATCTTCTTAAAAGACCATTGTGACGTTCGTTAGAACCTCTTTCCCATGAACTGTAAGGGTGGGCAAAGTATACTTTGTCTTTGTGTTATCTTCAAGCTTTGCGAGTTCAGCAAATTCACTACCGTTATCACTTGTTATAGTTTTGAATATCTGGCTAAACTTATCGCCATAGTAATTTTCAAGTATTCCATAGCTTTACTAACGGAAGATGTTGTTTTTCCTTCGATTTTAATGGCTATGTACTTGCGTGTAAGACGTTCTACAAGAGTTAATATAACGTTATCACTCTTGCTTTTACTGCCTACAACAGTATCTATCTCCCAATGTCCAAACTCGCTACGATCAGTTATTTCTGTCGGTCTTTCGTCAATACTGCGACCTAGATGTTTTAGGCATTCCTTAACGTTATGACGGCGTTTGCGTCTACGAACTTTTAGCGGTAAGTCGATGTTACGCAGTGCAAGAAGCATAGAGTCAACATAGTTGTATAGTGTTTTTACGCACACCATCTCAGAATCTACATACAGCTTGTGTGTTGTTTGCATAACCGTAACAGGCGTCCAAGGACCACCCTTTTTCAAGAACCATTTCAACAATCCAGGAGACAAACTTACTGGACAAAAATCTTCTAGATTTCCTAATACTGTTAGCATGGCTTTGTTCGTATGCATTTTTTGCACGTCTAGCTCCATATCTACCGGTATTATGATGAGCACCACGCTTCAATTCATTACGGATAGTATTGGGAGCGCAATTAAAATGTCTAGCCAACTGGCGGAGAGAATAACGTACAGATTTATTGGATAATATCCCTTGTAATTCTCTGCGGTCACCGTAAGAAAAAATGTTTACCTTTTATGTGTTTTGTGGTATCTTGAGTATAGTCCATTGTGATTGCCTCCTTGTAAGTTTTGTGTAATAGCTTAATTTTAACATGAAGAGGTCACAATGGACTATTTTTATTCTGTTTTCAAGGTGTGCAATTTCATTTTACAATGAACCAAACAAATAAAATAAATAAAAATAAATAAAAATAAAAATAACAATAACAAAAATAAAGTGGCTATGCCTGTGGATAACTATTTATAATCCAATGGCATAGCCACGTTGTTATTGTTGTTTTGTTGTTGTTGTTGTTTTAAATATTTTCGATGTCGTATGGGGGCTCGGTTAGACTACGATTCAGTAGTTGCTTTAGCATATCTAATTGTTGCTTTGCTTTTTTATCAAGATCAATATCATAGTAAGATTCTACTTCTTTAAAAATAACCTTATTAAGCAATCTATCCATGAATGACTGTGGATTAGAAATGTATTTCTGACTTTCTAATAAGTTATTAAGTAAAGGGATAAATTGAAAATACATTAAAAAAACTATATTGCCACGTATTTTGGGCGGATAATATATAGAGCGGATACTATCATCCATAAATTCGGGAACGAAACGACAGTATTTGCAGTTAGTATCAATCTCTTGAAGTTTAGAGAATAGTATGCTCTCAGACATTAGCAAACTATCATCTGTATATATTTTGGAACTACGCCCAGTTAGCCAGTCCATAGACACGCCAAAGATATCGACATAGCGCTCCAGCACTTCATATGATGGTGTTGCTTTGCCATTTTCTATGTTTGTAATTGATGAAGGTCTTTTTAACCCTAGTAATTTAGCGAGATTTGAAGCAGAAATATCATGTGAGTACCTAAGGGCACTAAAATTAGATGCTGAAGTTGCTGATATGGACATAATTAACCTCCTTTAAAGAAATACATAAAATTGATATTTCGAAAATATTTCACAGAATAGAGCCATTTAATACTTGAATTGTTTTTAAAACAATGATAATATATAGATAAATTGAAAAATACTTACAAATTAAAAAACAATACAAATCCTTGTACTATAATTGTAACATAAAAATGATAATTAGGAGTCCTTTTTGGTGTAGAAAATATTAAGTTATTAAAGAAGCAAATATGTGTTGTAGGCATTGTGTCTTACATCTTACATACATATTATATGAGGAGGTTATAATAATGTGAGTTATAAAATGATATTTACCGAAATCGTACAATCGAGTCAATTTTCCCGGATGAGTAGGGATGCACAATTAATATATTTTTACTTATTAACATGTACTGATGGTATAGGAGTGATTGACAATACTGATTTTTTATCGCGCATGTATGATCGATTTGATGATAACATGCAAGAGCTGATTAATAATGGTTATGTGTACAGATACGACGATTATCGTTACATTATTATGGATTGGCCTATCCACAACAAACTCGATAAAGCACCATATATAATAAAAAAAACTATCCATGAGGACATATCAGACATATTAATAATTGAACCAAAGAAAAGATACATATTTAAAGAGGATAGTGAGTGTAATAATATGACTACGAGTAACACCGTGAATGATGATAAAATAAATCCCGAAAAGGACGAGGATTACGAACAAAAGTGCAATCTATTACGAGAGCATGATATAGTTACTGAGTCTAAACGGGGTAAGGATATACTTAATAAATGTAGTTTATTGGAGATAAAAAAAGGTATTGACTATGCTCTTAACCATATGCCAGTCAAACTAAATAACAAAGCGGGATTTATCATTAATTGTATACTTAATAAGTGTATAGACAAAAAAGTATGTCCTGTTTGTAAAGGTAAGCAGAAGATTGAAGTTATTGAACCAAAGTATATGCCAGGTGATTGGGGAAAAGCGGTTACAGTCCTATCAGAATGTCATAATTGTAAAGGCACAGGATATATTATTGAGGATTTTGAAGAATAAAGGTGGTGAATAAAAGTGAAGAAAAATTTTTATACTGTAAGCGAGTTTCATAACATTGTAGGCAATGTTATTAGCAAAGCTACCATTTACAATGGTATAAAAAAGGCAGTATACCGGTGAAATATTTTGGCACAAAAGCGTTAATCCCTGCGTACTGGGTTGATGATTTTTGTAGAGATTACAAATGTGAGGTGCCGATAGATGGCTAGGGGCATATATGGTGATGGGTCATTATTTTTTGATAATGGTAAGCGGTTATGGGTGCAGACAATACACTACACATTAGCAAATGGAGAGCACGTGACAAAAAATATCTGCTAAGACTAAATTAAAATTGCGTGACAAGGTGCGTGATTTTAATGCTAAATTGGCTTTAGACAATATACAAGCTAAAAATATAACTGTCAGGACATGGTTACAACGATGGTTAGATGTTTATGTCAAAACTAGTTGCAAGCAAAAACCTATGAAAATTATAGGGATAGGGTGCGTTATGTGTATCCATATATCGGTGACAGACAACTGCATACTATTACAGGGTTAGAGCTGCAACATATTTTTTTAATGATTTGCTCTTACATGGTGGTGCTAAGCAACAAGGGTTATCGTCTGAGACCATACGTTGTATGCGACGTTACCTGAAGGCTGCATTTGACATAGCAATCCAGAACGGCTACTTAAGCAAAAACCCTGTTAGTGGTACTAAACCACCCAAAAAAGAGCCGAGTAAAATAGTAGTCATCAACGAGGAACAAGTAGCCAAGCTGTTGGAGGTTGCAAAAGCTGGCGAGTATGTAACATACGGCGTGCAAAATCCTAAATATATCAAACACAACATCGGAACGCGGTATCTTAAGATGTGTTATTATAATTTTGTTAATCTAGCACTGGCAAGTGGTATGCGTTGTGGTGAGCTTAGAGGATTGAGGTGGTCTTGTGTTGATTTTGAGCATCAAAAAATAAAAATTAAAATGCAAATCGTTACTACTGCGGATTATGCTGATATACATGACGAGCCAAAAACATTTAAGTCTCGTCGGGTAATCTATATTGATGCAGATGTAATGTCTACGTTACATAGGTACATGGTATATCAAAGCCAGTATGCTAAGTTGGTTGGGGATAAATTTATCAATACGGATAATCTTGTTTTTACGAATACCGTTGGTAATCCAGTTAGCGTTAGCAACTTTAGGAAACGTTATTATCACAAAATGTTAGGTACAGCTGGTGTATCTAAGGACTATACAATCCACAGTATGCGTCATACTCATGCTACGTTGCTCCTCAAGCATGGTGTTAACCTTAATGTAGTTAGTCAGCGCTTAGGACATAGCAGTCCATCAGTAACGCTTAATATCTATGCACATGTACTTGATGACATGGAGACTACAGCTGCAGAAGCATGGAGCAAGATCGCAAAAAAGTATCAAAAAAGTAAAAAAATCTAAGATTAAATCTAAAAAGTAAATCTAAAAGAAATCTGAAAATAACTAGGGATGGTATCCCGATATAATAAATACGAAGCCGGATTATTACCGCAATATAAGCGAGTAGTAGTTCGGCTTTATTGTTGAGTAATAGATGGATATCGAATGTATTAATCTGTATTATCTTATATACTACTCCCACAACCTTAATATGCTATAATGATAATACCAAGAATTTACGAGGAGGTATCATAACATGAATAACCGATATCGTACTATAGCACGTCTACGTAAGTATCCATTTAAAACCAAAGATCAATTGAATCAATGCTGGCAGCATATCGCAGAATATATCTACGCTGCATTGCTGCAATACAAAAAATAGAACGTCACACTTATCCTGGATATGATGATGTCGATACTGAAGATAAGTGGGTGGATGCTCTCGATGCAGTGCTTTGGTCCTTAGGAACAATACAGGATAAAAATAAAATGGCAAAGTTTGTAAAACTCGATGGTGAAGAACGGGCTGCTTACGATGCCAAAATAAGAAAAAGGCTTGCTCCTTTTTGGCAAACACTACGAGCATTTATGGGATTGATTGGAGGTGCGACATGAACAAGAAACAACGTCAACGTACAAAAGCCGGTAAATATCCATGCAAGACAAACGTACAAATTTGGAATGTTTATAGCGTCATCGCAGAATATATTTACGGTGCGTTGAGTCAATATAAGCATGATAAGGATTTTGCTTCAGATGATTCCTTGGACAGAATAATCTGGGCTTTTAACGAAATACGTTTAGATTATCCCCATACCCCAAGCATCCTCAAAGAGATAGAATTTGAAAGACAGTATCCTGACTATTTTGATTTCGACTTTGTAAAATTACCAGACGGAATGTATACCATTAAGCACAAACATCAGGAGCTAATTGACCAATTAGATAAACAGATTGATTACAACGAGGACAAAATATACCACAAGCAAATTGAACAAGGCATTGCGTATTTCGTGCAAATGCTATATGCAAAATCGTTTGAGGCTGCCCTGAATAGACATAAATAAAAATACATAAACCTCAACCTAATTAATCATTTCGTTAATAATTGTACTGCAAAAGTAGTTTGTAGTGAATTATTGAATCAAATTAAACAAGTTGTTTCCAATCTGCTCTTGATAACTGTTTTCATTTAACTCCTTAAAAGTGTGCCTACAGAAACAACTTCTGAAGCTATGACTCTGTTCTTAGTATTCAGAGCAAGAACCATAAATACTTCTTTTTTCCATATAACGTAGCTTAGGTATCAGGTATGCAGCTGCTTTCTTAGGATTGCCTAAATGCACCTTTTCACACGTGTGTGAAGCTCTTTTTAAAAGCTCCATACAAGCCGAAATCTTTACTGCCTGATTCAGTGTCAAACCTAATGCCTTAAGCTCATCTACAGTCCTGTTCAGCATTTTAAATACTTCATTATTGTTGTCGCATAACTTGGCAGCCTTCTTTTCATCACCAATAATGCACGCCAACAAATCCTTGGTGCTTACAGTTTCCACACCATACACTGCTACAGCTTCTTGAACCTTCATAATCTCAATTCCTCGCTTCTGCTCACAGACCGTCAACCCTGCGAGCATTTTTTATTTGCTTTTCGCAGCATTTATTAAGCGGGGAACGATTGAAGGCAAGGACAGCTTGCTGCACTGTTTATCCTTGCCGCAAATGCAAGTGAAACGCTATAATGCGGCTAGGGAAAAGCAAATTACTCATACAATTCTTTGTATTTTAATCTTATATCAAAATGTTCATCATAAATATGTGCTTCGCATATATAATTATTTTTTTCCATTTCTGATATATAATTAATACTCCTACTTGCACCTGTACTTCTACTTTTCCATCCATTATCATGCAATTTTTGGAATAAAAGATTCTTTATTTCTAATTTATTGTACATTGTTTTATTATACACATATACGTAATGAAAATTTAATTTTGTTCTATTAACCTCCTTAAAATATATGCCATTTCCCTCATCTAATTTTAATTCTGTAATCATCGATTCTAAAATATGCTGCTGTTTTTCTATAGGTGGCAATATAAAAATGTTATACGAAACAGGAAAAACCACACCTACGACCAAAAAAGAAGTCCAGCTAATGTTCTAATAATCTTCATAACAGGCCTCCATTAGTCATAGATATTGCCAATCAATACAGCTTCTCTAATTGAATACATAGTAGTACCAAAACTACTAACAGAACCGATTTCTACAGTTATAGGTCCTCCATCGAAACCTTTAGAAACATTTGCACTAACAATAGCAGATCCTCCAAAACCATAACTGATTCCACCTATAGCATCTTCTAAATTATTATTATCCTTATCATATTTGTTCTTCCATTCTACGTCTACATTACCTTGTCCATATCCCCCAGATACTGGTAGACTTACTCCCGCACCCATACTACCTTGCTAAAAACATATATACATTACCTTGTTTTGTCAAGTATATATCCTCCATCAGAAGAAATAATATCTAAAACACTTGCACCCAAGGTAACAAAGACATAATCACTAGTCATCTTTTGGGGATCCGGCAAAATTTCAAATTTAATAGCCATCTCTGTTCCATGAACAACCTGTCTATTAAACTCTTTTCCATCATATGCCTCTGTCATAACTCCTTTCTCATCAACATAGTACATACTACCATCTGGCAATGATACTATTTGATCATGTAGATTAGTATTATCTATTAAATCTTGTACAGTTTGGTCACCATAAACAATAACTTCTCCCGGCGTCAAGTATGCAGGATTTCCATTTAAATCTACACCTACTTCTTCAGACGGACCTCCAATTTCACCAGCCTTTTTTGCTAACCACATGGCATCTTGAATGGCATCTATATTGGCATACTTATTATGAACTTCTTGTTCTTTCTCTTTATCACCATTGCAAGCCGCTAATTCCCTTTGATAGTCATTCCACTGTTTATGAGTCAAGTAATTATTCTTCGTACCACTGGAAGCTGTACCAGCACCTGCCTGTGCATTGTCAGCAACAACCTGAGATACTACACCACCGATAAGAGCACTTGCCCACTGATGCATCGCAGGATCATCCTTAAACATATCGCTTAACTTATCTTGGATCATTTCGTTAATCATTGCTCCAGATGCACCTGCAAGGAACCCACTATCAGTAAGTTCGCTCATGATGCCACCTACAAAGGCGTGAAGGGCGTTCTTTTCTGCACTGCCTTCTTTCCAGCCATTTTTTATAGCCAAATCGCCTACTGCTTTATATGCAATCTCTCCAAAAAGTCCAGCCAATTCCTGACGTTCTTCGACCTTGGTCTTGTCAAAGATTTCTCCCAGCTTATTGAGGCTGTTTTTAGTATCACGATTAAGTCCAGCTAGGTCTTGTTTCTGCTTTTCTTTATCCCTGATTTCGATTTCACCTTCAGATACAGTTGCCTTGGTTGTGCTTTCTGCATCATCCTTGGCACCTACACCAGTATTGGGTGTTACACCAGCATCTTTATGCTCTGCTCCTGCAGATGTGTCAACATTGATACCTGTACTGCCAGCTTCATATTCGGCTTTGTTTTTTAATATCTTCATAGGTCAGTGTGCCTGTGGAGATTTTATTTTTGTCTTTTTCAGCTTCACTGGAGATAATACCGCCTTCAAGGTCGGTGTTTTCACCTACGTTAATGTCAAAGCCTTCTTTACCTGCGTAGATACCGCTCTGGTCGGTTACGCTTTCGTATTTGCTGTCAACTTCGCTCTTGCCTGCACTACCAAAGATACCGATTTTATTAGCACTATCTTTATCGCCAACAGGCATACCTATACCAAAGCCAGCAGAAGAGTTCTTTTCTTCATAGGAATTCTTATCCTGCTTGCTTTCAATATTAAGGTCTCCACCTACGTTGCCGGTTACTTTTTCACCACTCAGCTTACCACCTTTAATATTGGTATCCTTGCCGCTGGTGAAGTCCAGATTCTTATCTGCCTTTACAGTGCTTTCATTGTAGGAGGTGCTGTTGGCATCTACTTCACCTTTGCTCTTGCTGCCGCTTATGGTTACACTGCTTACCTGACCTGTTGCAATGTCAAAGCCTACGCCTACACTTGCACTGCTGGACTTGGAATCCTGCTCCAGCTTGTTAGTGGTTTCGGACGCAGTTATATTAAGGTTTTCTTTAGCGTCTAAGGTGACGTCCTTGCCTTCAACATTACTGCCCTTAATATTAATGTCTTTTTCTGTAGAGATAATCTTTACATCACCTTCAGCTTTGACATTGCTGCCATTGGCAACTACAGTCGTACTGCTGCTTTCGCTCTTGCTCTTGGTGCTGCCAATGCTTACATTAAGGGAAAGATTATGTGCAGGATCTTGAACAGCTTTTTCCAGCTTATCCCATTGACTTTCAGCAAACCCTTTTTCTATTAATTGTTTATTCTTATCTACAGTTTTGGTAACATCTTCTACAGCCTTGTAGCCATGAAGCGCAGCAAGGCGTTTGTCTTCTACTTGATTTGCACGCTCTACGTGGCTTACGGCTTCGTTTACCTTGTCAATTACTTGTCCACCAATGGACACACTGAGGCCGCTGCGCTTAAATTCATGTTTTTCCTGTGCGTTATAAATGCTGTCAGTGTTTTCGATATTAACATTGCTGCCGCTGATGAAATCAAGATTAGTATTACAATTTACTGTTTTTTCTATTTCAATAAATACCAACTACACCACCTCGCCCAAGCAATATAATACGTAGAAGAGAAAACCGGAAACATTACTATTGTAATAAAAGATAAATTACACCTACTACAAAAACAAAAATTATATATATAATTTTCCACAATAATTGTTTTTTTTCTTTTATCCTCAATTTTTCATTTTCTATTTTTGATATTTTTTCGTACTTTTTCCCGAATATACCAGTGAAAAACATCAATAATGAAATTATACCAAATATATCACCTAATGTATTTCGCATAGACTTTAATGTAAAATAATCTATTAAACATATTCCCATCATAATCCCACTCATGTTAAATATGAGATCCATTTTACTACTCTCTTTTAGTCTGTGGAAATCTCTAAAAATACATATAATGATACAAATTATGATAAATATCCAAGTATAGTTAGAAAAAATCTGTAACATACTTATTCACCAACTTTCTTGTCTTTAAATTGTTGGTCAACAAATACACTAGTGAATCCTTTTCCTATGATAACTATACCTTGTGTTTTTATATCAGTGCTCGGAATAACAGTATCTACTATATAGAATCCTCCTGATTTTAGTGCATCAATAATTGTATTCTTTGCAAAACTATCACTCATCCCAAACTCATTATAAGTTTGATATAGTGTATAAGCAGTATCCCCTACCGTAATAACCATTCCTGCCACATTTATAGGTGCTGAAACAACACTTGCAGTCAACTTAACGCTTTCACCAAATACTTCTGGCAGATGTTTTACAACATTGTATTCTTTAAAGAAAGTTTGAGCTGCAATAAGATTATTATGAAGACCCAAATCTGGATTTACTTCAAAAGATACTCCGACGTTATTGTCATATTTGGTAATCTTTTCAAGTTCATTCAAGAGATACTGCTCCATATGCTCTGCTTCACCAGGACGAGTAGCTCTGTTATAATCACTTTGAGCTAAAGCTTCTTCTATAATTTTTAACTTTTCCTCCTGAGTTTTTGCATGTTCCAACCTAAATGCTACTTTCTCTTGTTCCTCATGAGAAAGCTGGTTATCTCTTTCCGTACTAATTGCACCAGATGCTCCCGCCTGAGCATTTCCGGACACAATCTCACCTGCAATAGCACCCAATGCTCCTGCAGCAATTTGCTTTAATGCCGGATCTTCAATTTCAGAGATTGCACTCTGCATAGATTCTAATAATGCAGTACCACTTGCTCCTGCTAGGAAATCGCCACTTGTCCATTGAGCAATGAGTCCATCAACAAAGCTATTGAGGAATGCTTTCTCCTCTTTGCTGATTTTGCCAGTCAAATCACCAATGTAATTATGAGCGATTTCTTGGAACATACCAGCAAATTCCTGCTTCTCCTGAACCTTGGTCTTGTCAAAAGATTTCTCCCAGCTTATTGAGGCTATTTTTAGTATCACGATTAAGTCCAGCTAGGTCTTGTTTCTGATTCTCTTTATCCCTGATTTCGATTTCACCTTCAGATACAGTTGCCTTGGTTGTGCTTTCTGCATCATCTTTGGCGCCTACACCAATATTAGGTGTTACACCAGCATCTTTTTTTCTCTGCTCCAGGAGATGTGTCAACGTTGATGCCAGTGCTGCCAGCTTCATATTCAGCTTTGTTTTAATATCTTCATAGGTCAGTGTGCCTGTGGAGATTTTATTTTTGTCTTTTTCAGCTTCACTGAAGATAATACCGCCTTTAAGGTCGGTGTTTTCACCTACGTTAATGTCAAAGCCTTCTTTGCCTGCGTAGATACCGCTCTGGTCGGTTACGCTTTCGTATTTGCTGTCAACTTCGCTCTTGCCTGCACTACCAAAGATACCGATTTTATTAGCACTATCTTTATCGCCAACAGGCATACCTATACCAAAGCCAGCAGAAGAGTTCTTTTCTTCATAGTAATTCTTATCCTGCTTGCTTTCAATATTAAGGTCTCCACCTACGTTGCCGGTTACTTTTTCACCACTCAGCTTACCACCTTTAATGTTGGTGTCCTTGCCGCTGGTGAAGTCAAGGTTCTTATCTGCCTTTACAGTGCTTTCATTGTAGGAGGTACTGTTGGCATCTACTTCACCTTTGCTCTTGCTGCCGCTTATGGTGACACTGCTTACCTGACCTGTTGCAATGTCAAAGCCTACGCCTACACTTGCACTGCTGGACTTGGAATCCTGCTCCAGCTTGTTAGTGGTTTCGGAGGCAGTTACATTAAGGTTTTCTTTAGCATCTAAGGTGACATCCTTGCCTTCAACATTGCTGCCCTTAATATTAATGTCTTTTTCTGTAGAGGTAATCTTTACATCACCTTCAGCTTTGACATTGCTGCCATTGGCAACTACGGTCGTACTGCTGCTTTCGCTCTTGCTCTTGCTGCTGCCAATGCTTACATTAATGGAGACTCCCTTGGATGGGTCTTTTACAGCATCTTTTATCAGGCCTGCATTTTTCTCAATAGTATCTACCGCTTTATAGCCATGAAGCGCAGCAAGGCGTTTGTCTTCTACCTGATTTGCACGCTCTACGTGGCTTACGGCTTCGTTTACCTTGTCAATTACTTGTCCACCAATGGACACACTGAGGCCGCTGCGCTTAAATTCATGTTTTCCTGTGCGTTATAGATGCTGTCAGTGTTTTCAATATTAACATTGCTGCCGCTGATGTTAATATTCTCTTTAACAATAACGCTGCTGCCTTTAATATTGGCGTCTTTTTGAGCTTCAAGGTCTACGCTGCCCTTTAAGCTGCCTACAGTGCTGCCGACCTGTTCAGTGTTCTGGTTGGCATACTGGTCTTTCCTCTTTTCCTTGCCAATAGTAAAGCCTAAGCCGCCTCCGCTAAGAAGTCCGCTCTTCTTTACAGATTTAATGTATTCGCTTTCACTCTTATGCTCTACGCTTTCAATATTCAAGTTACCACCTGCTTTTACGCTTACGTCATTGTCAGCTACTACGTTGCTGCCTTTGACGTTTGTATCCTTGCCACTTTGAATATCTACACTGCCTGCAGAAACATTACTGCTTACTACGCCGCTAATATTGCTGTAGTCATAAATATCAGTAGTCTTGGAGGACAGGAAACCTTTGGATTTCTCGTGGGATTCGTTGAGCTTTTCGTGGTATTCATTCTCATTGGTAATATTGACGTTGCCACCTGTAGCAAGGCTGGCCTTGTTAATAAACTCCTTGTCAATTCTGTCTTTAAGTTTGCCTGAGACAAAAACACTACCTATGATACCAAAGTTGTAATTTACTGTTTTTTCTATTTCAATAATCAACAACTTCATCACCTCGACAAAAATTTATTGATAGGCGAATATAACAAGGACAACTTGCTGCACTGTTTATCCCTGCCGCAAATGCAAGTGAGACGCTATAATACGGCTAAAGAAAAGCAGATAAATCAGTATTTTCATACTTCAAAACTCTATATTCTTCCATCAATTATAGCAAAAATCAACAAGAATACTGACAGAACACATATTACATATAATGTATTCATTCTATTATTTATAACATTAAATTTTTTTAATGTTATATTATAGTTATCAATTTCTTTCTCCATTTGTAACACCATTAATCTACGTAACCCATAGAGAAACATAGTTGGTCCAATAGCCCAAAGAGGAAAAAAGTATTTTATAAACTTAATATAACCATAATAATCAAACAAACTACCAATCATAAAAATTCAAACAAACACAATCCAATAGTAAATGACCATATATATTTTTTATCTTCAAAATATTCTCTTTTAAAATTTTTTATATATATTTTAAAAAAAACTATACAAAACAGTAATGTTATAATAGTTAAATATATCATGTTCATTATTTCACTCCTATTTCGGAATTAGTTTTTATCAAAGAATTTTTTAATGTATTACTAATTTCATCACCAAAAACTCCACCCATTGTTTGTATTCCAACATAAGAACCATAAATTACTAACACTGGACTATTGCTTTTCTCCATTGCTATTGATCCTCCTACAGCGCCTGCTAAAGCATTACCAGTAGCATACCCTGCAACATCACTTAATACGGCTATACCAAAATCACTACCACTATATTTTTTGAATCATCATACACAGCAATAAGTACATTAAACTTTCCAGTAGGACTAGTAATACCCATTCCAGGTGCTAAAACACTATCTGAAATTACTATCGCAGTATTAATGACTGTAGATTGTTTTAAGTTTTCAATAACATCACTGTTATCTTTAGGAACAAATTTATAATTCCCGCTAGCATCTTTAATAACCTGCATTGCACGATCAACGTCTGATTCATTTAATACTAAAAGATTTTGAGCATCAATTACACTTTGTGCTGATTCATTATTTTGCGCAGCAATCTCTGCCTCTAATTCATCATTGTTCTTCGTAGCACTAGATGCAGCACCAGCACCTGCTTCTGCATTTTTAGAAACAACCTCAGAAATTACTCCACCTAAAGCTGCACTGAGCCATTGCATCATTGCAGGATCTTTACCAGCAATTTTTTTCAATCTCTCCAATCACAAGCTTGTTGATTGCGGTCGCACTTGCTCCTGCTAGGAAGTCCCCGCTTGTAAGCTTGCTCATGATGCCACCTACTAATGCATGGTACAGAGCCTTCTGTTCTTTAGTACCTTTCATGTAGTGGATTTGGTTAAATGCTACTTCTCCAAAAAGTCCAGCCAGTTCCTGACGTTCTTCTACCTTGGTCTTGTCAAAGATTTCTCCCAGCTTATTGAGGCTATTTTTAGTATCACGATTAAGTCCAGCTAGGTCTTGTTTCTGATTCTCTTTATCCCTGATTTCGATTTCACCTTCAGATACAGTTGCCTTGGTTGTGCTTTCTGCATCATCTTTGGCGCCTACACCAATATTAGGTGTTACACCAGCATCTTTTTTCTCTGCTCCAGGAGATGTGTCAACGTTGATGCCAGTGCTGCCAGCTTCATATTCAGCTTTGTTTTTAATATCTTCATAGGTCAGTGTGCCTGTGGAGATTTTATTTTTGTCTTTTTCAGCTTCACTGGAGATAATACCGCCTTTAAGATCGGTGTTTTCACCTACGTTAATGTCAAAGCCTTCTTTACCTGCATAGATACCGCTCTGGTCGGTTACGCTTTCGTATTTGCTGTCAATGTCGCTCTTGCCGGCACTACCAAAGATACCGATTTTATTAGCACTATCTTTATCGCCAACAGGCATACCTATACCAAAGCCAGCAGAAGAGTTCTTTTCTTCATAGGAATTCTTATCCTGCTTGCTTTCAATATTAAGGTCTCCACCTACGTTGCCGGTTACTTTTTCACCACTCAGCTTACCACCTTTAATGTTGGTGTCCTTGCCGCTGGTGAAGTCAAGGTTCTTATCTGCCTTTACAGTGCTTTCATTGTAGGAGGTACTGTTGGCATCTACTTCACCTTTGCTCTTGCTGCCGCTTATGGTGACACTGCTTACCTGACCTGTTGCAATGTCAAAGCCTACGCCTACACTTGCACTGCTGGACTTGGAATCCTGCTCCAGCTTGTTAGTGGTTTCGGAGGCAGTTACATTAAGGTTTTCTTTAGCATCTAAGGTGACATCCTTGCCTTCAACATTGCTGCCCTTAATATTAATGTCTTTTTCTGTAGAGGTAATCTTTACATCACCTTCAGCTTTGACATTGCTGCCATTAGCAACTACGGTCGTACTGCTGCTTTCGCTCTTGCTCTTGGTGCTGCCAATGCTTACATTAATGGAGACTCCCTTAGACGGGTCTTTTACGGCATCTTTTATCAGGCCTGCATTTTTCTCAATAGTATCTACCGCTTTATAGCCATGAAGCGCAGCAAGGCGTTGTCTTCTACCTGATTTGCACGCTCTACGTGGCTTACGGCTTCGTTTACCTTGTCAATTACTTGTCCACCAATGGACACACTGAGGCCGCTGCGCTTAAATTCATGTTTTTCCTGTGCGTTATAGATGCTGTCTGTGTTTTCGATATTAACATTGCTGCCGCTGATGTTAATATTCTCTTTAGCGATAACACTGCTGCCTTTAATATTTGTGTCTTTTTGAGCTTCAAGGTCTACGCTGCCCTTTAAGCTGCCTACAGTGCTGCCGACCTGTTCAGTGTTCTGGTTGGCATACTGGTCTTTTCTCTTCTCCTTGCCAATAGTAAAGCCTAAGCCGCCTCCACTAAGAAGTCCGCTCTTCTTTACAGATTTAATGTATTCGCTTTCGCTAGTCTGTGCTGCGCTTTCAATATTCAAGTTACCACCTGCTTTTACGCTTACGTCATTGTCAGCTACTACGTTGCTGCCTTTGACGTTTGTATCCTTGCCACTTTGAATATCTACGCTGCCTGCAGAAACATTACTGCTTACTACGCCGCTAATATTGCTGTAGTCATAAATATCAGTAGTCTTGGAGGACAGGAAACCTTTGGATTTCTCGTGGGATTCGTGGAGCTTTTCGTGGTATTCATTCTCATTGGTAATATTGACGTTGCCACCTGTAGCAAGGCTGGCCTTACCTTCCTCACTGGTAAGGCTGCTGCCCTTGATGTTAATATCACTGCCTGCAGAGACAGAGATATCCTCTTTGCCTGCAATATTGGTTCCTTTTACCTTTTCATCCACTACCTTGTCATGGTAGTAGTTGCTGCCACCACGGCTGCCTACCTGTGTTTCCTCACTATAGCTGTCTTTTACGGCGTTGATATTCACATTGCCACCAGCATTTAAGTTTACATCTTTATCTGCAGCAATGAGTCCACCTTGGATATTGACATCACGGCCTGCGTTGATATTCATATTTCCACCGGTAAGCACGCTCTGCTGGTTCTCAACGCTATGGATTTCCGCTGAGGAACCCGGGCATACTACGCCTACGTGCTTTTCGTTGGCTACTGTTACTATATCAACATTTTCTCCTGCATTCAAGTCAAGGTTCTTATCTGCTGCAAGCACGCTGCCTTTATTTATAATATCCTTTTCAACGTTGATGCTGAGATTTTGGCCAGCACTAATAGAGCCAGCGTTACCTACAGTTTTCTGGTTCAGTCCTTTATACTGGCTTTCTTTCACATTGGCCTCATTAATGACGTTTTCACCTTTGAGGATTGCATCCACTCTGGCACGGATGCTGCCGCCCTTGTTGGTGATGTTCTTTTCCGCATCCAGCTTGACGTTTTCACCAGCGATACGGCCACCAAGGTTATTGATGTTCTCACCTTTAAGGTCTACTGTTCCGTCAGCCCTGATGGTGCCAATGTTTTCAATATTCTCTTTGGAGTAGATGGCTACATCTCCACCTACGATGAGTGCTCCGTCAGAAGTCAGGTCCGCTGCTCTTACAGAAGCAAGGAATACTTCTGGTACAAGCACCTTCTGTCCGTTTATATTTTCTTCTACCAGCCATACTATATCACTGGTCAGGGATGCCATCTGCTCTGCGGTCAGGGCTACTCCTATTTCAAGGTTCAGCTCCTCAGCTGCTACGGCACCTGCTTCCATGAGGGCCGCAAACTGCTCCATGTCGCTTCCATAGTCACCAAGATATGGTCTGCCTGTGACCTTTGCAATCTGCTCGATGACAAACTTCTGCTCAAAATAACCGTCACCTAAACGCTTACTTACCTTTTCAGGGTCAGCCTTCACCCTTTCAAGCAGATAGTCGCTGGAAAGGAATTCGTGGTAGTCCGCATACTTCTTATTGGTCTCGATAAGGTACTTGGCACTGGGGTCATTATTAAGCTTATAAATCTTGTTGCTTACATTAAGGCTTTCAATACCTAAAAGCTTGTCCTGATTCAAAGGATTGTTTTCTGCAGCACTGTTGCCGGAAAGTCTTGTCCTCAACATCTGTAGTAACAGTCTTTTCCCTGTCATCATACTGCTTGCCGTCTGCTTCCAGTGTCTTGTTGACGGTTTTGCTGCATTGATCTTCACGCTGCCTGTAGCACCAAGCACGGCAAGACGTTCGCTGTCCGCACCTGGCTCCTGGTCATACACATTATGATCCTCATAAGGAATGACAGTTGTACCATATACCCAGTGGCAACCAATATGAAGTTTTCTATGCTTCTTATACTTAGAACACTTTAACAAGTTATTCCAATTATACATAAGCAATTACACACCATCCGTATTTAGCTTTACTATATTAATTTCTATATTCATTTATACCTAAACCTTAACGCAACTCCTTTTTTTGTATATTTCCACTTCACAGTAATATTTTTCATCTTTTTTACAAAATTTATAATTTTACTGTCTTCATACTTGTCTATTACACTTTTTTTTGTCCAGCCAGCATTTTTAAATTTATTCACTATAATTTTTTCTATATTTTCTTCTGATTCTTCCTTTAAAGCTCCAGACATTTCGTAATAAACTTGGTATGTTATTTTATTTATAAAGTCTCTTCTCTTTTCCTTAAATTCATAAAAATTTAGTTGGTTAACAGACTGCTCAAAGATAATTTTTGTTGGTAAACATCTGGAGAATTTTCAAATAGACTCATTTTGATAATAACTATAAATAACAATACGACTATTCCCCAAAAGTTCTAACTTCTCCTCTCTTATCTTTCATATATATTACCTACCTTACGGGCATGTCTTCTACTCATACTAACACCAGCAGAAGTTTCAACGCCTATCTCTACGGTAATAATCATACTGTCTTCACTCGCGGAAACGCTTGCACTAACAATAGAAGTAATACTAACGCCTGAACTGTTTCCAATTATAGCATTTACAATATTATTTCCCTCTTGATGTTTCCAATTTGTCTCTATGGTTCCCTTTACCATACCCACCATATATAGGCGGAGCAACACCAACACCAAACTGTTCTTGATCAAACATATATACATTTCCAGCTTTGTCAAGAATATATCCAACATTCGTAGACAAAGTCTTAGTTAACCCAATTCCAATATGACCATAAACATAATCTGTTGTCATCTTTTTTAGGATCTGGCAAAATTTCAGCATCGATAGCTAGTCTACTTCCTGCAACTACTGCTTTTTCTAATTGAATGCCATCAAACGCCTGATATGCCTTTCCATCCTCTGTAACATAGAATATACTACCATCACTTAGTTCTATTACAGGTGATTCTAAATCCTTTATAGCTTTTATTGCCTGTTCCAGTTCTGGATTACTATACTCTATAACCATACCTGGCTGTAACCATACTTCATTTCCTCGAATATCAACTGCGTCATCAATTTTCACTGGATTTTTATTCTCGTCATACTGATGCTTAGCTAGCCAAATCTCATTTTGAAGAGCATCTAGCTTTTCATACTTATCATGTACTTTCTGCTCTTTTTCCGGATCACCATTGCAAGCCGCTAATTCTCTTTGATAGTCATTCCACTGTTTATGAGTTAAGTAATTATTCTTCGTACCACTGGAAGCTGTACCAGCACCTGCCTGTGCATTGTCAGCAACAACCTGAGATACTACACCACCGATAAGAGCACTTGCCCACTGATGCATTGCAGGATCATCCTTGAACATATCGCTTAACTTGTCTTGGATCATTTCGTTAATCATTGCTCCAGATGCACCTGCAAGGAACCCACTATCAGTAAGTTCACTCATGATGCCACCTACAAGGGCGTGAAGGGCGTTCTTTTCTGCACTGCCTTCTTTCCAGCCATTTTTTATAGCCAAATCGCCTACTGCTTTATATGCAATCTCTCCAAAAAGTCCAGCCAGTTCCTGACGTTCTTCTATTTTGGTCTTATCAAAGATTTCTCCTAGCTTATTGAGGCTGTTTTTAGTATCACGATTCAGTCCAGACAGGTCTTGTTTCTGATTTTCTTTATCCCTGATTTCGATTTCACCTTCAGATACAGTGGCCTTGGTTGTGCTTTCTGCATCATCTTTGGCACCTACACCAATGTTGGGTGTTACACCAGCATCTTTATGCTCTGCTCCTGCAGATGTGTCAACATTGATGCCAGTGCTGCCAACTTCATATTCAGCTTTGTTTTTAATATCTTCATAGGTCAGTGTGCCTGTGGAGATTTTATTTTTGTCTTTTTCAGCTTCACTGGATATAATACCGCCTTTAAGGTCAGTGTTTTCACCTACGTTAATGTCAAAGCCTTCTTTGCCTGCGTAGATACCGCTCTGGTCGGTTACGCTTTCGTATTTGCTGTCAACGTCGCTCTTGCCTGCACTACCAAAGATACCGATTTTATTAGCACTATCTTTATCGCCAACAGGCATACCTATACCAAAGCCAGCAGAAGAGTTCTTTTCTTCATAGGAATTCTTATCCTGCTTGCTTTCAATATTAAGGTCTCCACCTACGTTGCCGGTTACTTTTTTCACCACTCAGCTTACCACCTTTAATATTGGTATCCTTGCCGCTGGTGAAGCCCAGATTCTTATCTGCCTTTACAGTGCTTTCATTGTAGGAGGTGCTGTTGGCATCTACTTCACCTTTGCTCGTGCTTCCGCTTATAGTTACGCTGCTTACCTGACCTGTTGCAATGTCAAAGCCTACGCCTACACTTGAACTGCTGGACTTGGAATCCTGCTCCAGCTTGTTAGTGGTTTCAGACGCAGTTATATTAAGGTTTTCTTTAGCGTCTAAGGTGACGTCCTTGCCTTCAACATTGCTGCCCTTAATATTAATGTCTTTTTCTGTAGAGGTAATCTTTACATCACCTTCAGCTTTGACATTGCTGCCATTGGCAACTACGGTTGTGCTGCTGCTTTCGCTCTTGCTCTTGGTGCTGCCAATGCTTACATTAATGGAGACTCCCTTAGACGGGTCTTTTACGGCATCTTTTATCAGGCCTGCATTTTTCTCAATAGTATCTACCGCTTTATAGCCATGAAGCGCAGCAAGGCGTTTGTCTTCTACCTGATTTGCACGCTCTACGTGGCTTACGGCTTCGTTTACCTTGTCAATTACTTGTCCACCAATGGACACACTGAGGCCGCTGCGCTTAAATTCATGTTTTTCCTGTGCGTTATAGATGCTGTCAGTGTTTTCAATATTAACATTGCTGCCGCTGATGTTAATATTCTCTTTAGCAATAACGCTGCTGCCTTTACTATTGGCGTCTTTTGAGCTTCAAGGTCTACGCTGCCCTTTAAGCTGCCTACAGTGCTGCCGACCTGTTCAGTGTTCTGGTTGGCATACTGGTCTTTCTCTTCTCCTTGCCAATAGTAAAGCCTAAGCCGCCTCCACTAAGAAGTCCGCTCCTCTTTACAGATTTAATGTATTCGCTTTCGCTAGTCTGTGCTGCGCTTTCAATATTCAAGTTACCACCTGCTTTTACGCTTACGTCATTGTCAGCTACTACGTTGCTGCCTTTGACGTTTGTATCCTTGCCACTTTGAATATCTACACTGCCTGCAGAAACATTACTGCTTACTACGCCGCTAATATTGCTGTAGTCATAAATATCAGTAGTCTTGAGGACAGGAAACCACTGGATTTCTCGTGGATTCGTGGAGCTTTTCATGGTATTCATTCTCATTGGTAATATTGACGTTGCCACCTGCAGCAAGGCTGGCCTTGCCTTCCTCACTGGTAAGGCTGCTGCCCTTGATGTTAATATCACTGCCTGCAGAGACAGAGATATCCTCTTTGCCTGCTATATTGGTTCCTTTTACCTTTTCATCCACTACCTTGTCATGGTAGTAGTTGCTGCCACCACGGCTGCCTACCTGTGTTTCCTCACTATAGCTGTCCTTTACGGCATTGATATTGACATTGCCACCTGCCTTGACAGCAGTGTCTTTATCTGCAGCAATGAGTCCGCCTTGGATATTGACATCACTGCCTGCGTTGATATTCACATTTCCGCCGGTAAGCACGCTCTGCTGGTTCTCAACGCTATGGATTTCCGCAGAGGAACCTGGGCATACTACGCCTACGTGCTTTTCGTTGGCTACTGTTACTATATCAACATTTTCTCCTGCATTCAAGTCAAGGTTCTTATCTGCTGCAAGCACGCTGCCTTTATTTATAATATCCTTTTCAGCGTTGATGCTGAGATTTTGGCCAGCACTAATAGAGCCAGCGTTACCTACAGTTTTCTGGTTCAGTCCTTTATACTGGCTTTCTTTCACATTGGCCTCATTAATGACGTTTTCACCTTTTGAGGATTGCATCCACTCTGGCACGGATGCTGCCGCCCTTGTTGGTGATGTTCTTTTCCGCATCCAGCTTGACGTTTTCACCAGCGATACGGCCACCAAGGTTATTGATGTTCTCACCTTTAAGGTCTACTGTTCCGTCAGCCCTGATGGTGCCAATGTTTTCAATATTCTCTTTGGAGTAGATGGCTACATCTCCACCTACGATGAGTGCTCCGTCAGAAGTCAGGTCCGCTGCTCTTACAGAAGCAAGGAATACTTCTGGTACAAGCACCTTCTGTCCGTTTATATTTTCTTCTACCAGCCATACTATATCACTGGTCAGGGATGCCATCTGCTCTGCGGTCAGGGCTACTCCTATTTCAAGGTTCAGCTCCTCAGCTGCTACGGCACCTGCTTCCATGAGGGCCGCAAACTGCTCCATGTCGCTTCCATAGTCACCAAGATATGGTCTGCCTGTGAGCTTTGCAATCTGCTCGATGACAAACTTCTGCTCAAAATAACCGTCACCTAAACGCTTACTTACCTTTTCAGGGTCAGCCTTCACCCTTTCAAGCAGATAGTCGCTGGAAAGGAATTCGTGGTAGTCCGCATACTTCTTATTGGTCTCGATAAGGTACTTGGCACTGGGGTCATTATTAAGCTTATAAATCTTGCTGCTTACATTAAGGCTTTCAATACCTAAAAGCTTGTCCTGATTCAAAGGATTGTTTTCTGCAGCACTGTTGCCGGAAAGCTTGTCCTCAACATCTGTAGTAACAGTCTTTTCCCTGTCATCATACTGCTTGCCGTCTGCTTCCAGTGTCTTGTTGACGGTTTTTGCTGCATTGATCTTCACGCTGCCTGTAGCACCAAGCACGGCAAGACGTTCGCTGTCCGCACCTGGCTCCTGGTCATACACATCATGATCCTCATAAGGGATGACTGTAGTGCCATATACCCAGTGGCAACCAATATGCCACCTTTTATGCTTCTTATACTTCCAATAATGGTTATCCTGTCCCAGATCATCGTGATGGATCGTACCCTGATAACCAATATTTTCTACTACATTACCTGCATCAATGGTCAAATCCTTGCCGGCCATGATCTTGCTGTAATGGTTGGTTACATTATTATCTGCATTGATAGTGATGCTGCCACTGGCAATGATGTTGGCATCATTGGTTTCTTCCTTAATGACGCCTGTATGGATGGTCCTTGTAAATTCACGCATAGCATCATAATAACGTGAACCTTCAAGATGAGGAATCTTGTAGGAGATGTATTCATAGGTAACATCCCAGTCAGTGACAAACTTGTCCTTGACGTTTTCTACATTGCCTGCGGTTATGGTGATATTCTTCTCGCTCTCAATATCACTTGAACGGTTGAGAAGAGTATTTTCTGCATTCAAAGCAAGGTCTCCTACTGCACTTATCACGGAGCCCTGCTTATAATTACTGTTATTCCTGTTGTAGATATTATCTGCGCTTATCTCACCGCTGCAGCCTACAGCAATCAGTCCGTCCTCATTAACAAAATCCTTGTCCGTTCTTTCTTTGAGGTTTCCGGATACAAAAAATGCTGCCCAGACTTTGGTTGGTAAAGCTGCCTACAGAAATATCCGCATCTTTTCCAATACCGATATAGCTACTGTCTTCGTTGGTAAAACGGCCGACTTCAGCTGTCAAATTGCCCTGTACGTCCATGGCAGATCTGGTATTCAGCATATTATCTGCTAAGATGATGCTGTCATTGCCTGTATGGATGCTGCCCATATCCTTATTTACAAGGCTACCAGCAGTGATCTTGCTGTTGCCGTCAAAATAGATATTTGCTGCAGTATTAGTTATGGTGTTTTTTTTTTACCATTAAGCTCCAGATTCTGACCTGTCATGAGGGCAGTATTGGCATTAGTAATATCCATACCACTTACCTTCATGGTCTGGCCTGCAAGCATAGTGGATTTATTGTTATCTATGGATGCATCTACTTTTACATCCATATTCTCTGCTGCAGAGATAAGGGAATTAGCTTCATTTACAATACTTCCTGTAGCGATAGTGGCATCTGCACCTGATTTCAAGGTAGACTTCTCCTGATGCAGCCTGCCTGCTACAGTGATGTCCATATCCTTGCCGGATTCTATATAGCCATTTGCAGTATTCTCCAAGGTTCCTGCATGGATAACAACGTTTTCCTTGCCGCCTATCTTGCTGGTATTCTCTAAAAGTCCGTCTGCAGAAATATGCAGCTCATTGCCCCACAGCTCGCTGCGGTCTACAGTAAGATTATTGGTAACTATATCAAGCCTTTCAGGATTACGTCCGTTAAGTCCATCTCCGTTTACCAGCATGTCTCCCTTAGAGCTGCTGAACTTCATATTGCCATCTGCCCAGTTAGTTACTTTGCCGGTAGAGATGATTACATTATCCGTATTGATAAAGCCTAGGCCATTGACACTGATGCCATTGGCATTAGCGATTACTACACTGGCCTTGTTGCCTGCCACTTCAAGATAGCCGTTCAGGGTACTTGCCTTGAGCTGGTTACTTCATTTAGGATGACCCTTGCGCCCTTACCTGCAAGGAACATATTACGGTCTATGTAGCCGCCCAGCTCTGTCTTGACATACTTGGTAGCATTATTAAGGATAAGTCCGCTGGACTTGATATTAAAATCGCTGTACAGGTTGCGGGATACGCCATTGGCGTTTACTTCAGCAATCTGGACAAGGTCTACACCATTTGCGGCATGGTCAATTATGGGCTTGTATTTTCCGTCCGCATTTGCGTCGGCTACAAGTCCTAAGCTTTCATCTTTTACCTTGTCCTGTCTTTACTGTACCAGCTACACCTGAAATATCTGCTATTTCAGGATTTGTAAGCTCGTCCGGTGTTCTAGGAGGTTCAGGTTTTGGAGGCTCTACAGGCTTATCGGGGTCTGTTTCCTTTATGGATATGCTGGCCTCATCCTTGGCCTGCAGGTTTTCCTTGCTGTATTTCACCTTCTCACCTGCAATTGCGATGCTGCCGTTATCAGTATAGATACTGCCTTTCACATCTACAATGTTTTTGGCAGCTATATCTATGCTGCTCATAGCATTTATGCTGCCGCCTAAGGTAGCTGCACCTTCATTTACACGGATGGTAAGGTTATTGGAAGCATCTAATGCACCTGTATTATTCAGTCCCTTGGCTGCATTTATGGACAGATTGGCAGAATCACGTTTAAAATTGCCGCTGCCTTCTCCCTCTTCATATTCCTCACCAGCTATTAGCTTACCACTGTTGTCTAAAGTACCCCCCAGCTCAATATCTACCTTGCCACGGGCAGAAAGAGCCGCCTTGTTTTCTATATCACTGTTATTGGCATCTATGATTATATCGCCACCAGATGTTATGCTTGTCATGACATCTGCCTGAGCACCATCTATTTCTATAGTCTCACGTTTGTTTTCCTCAAATACAATCTTGCCATTATTGGTGATGCTGAGATTCTTTTGGGCAGCAAGATTACCACCTATCTTCATTCCCAGTCCCTGATTGGTGCCAACAAGGCTGATTTTGCCGGCATACATTCCGCCCAGTGCCCCAATATCCAGATTTACCCCGCTGCCCTCGCTATGCAGAGGTGCTGCAGGATTTCCGTTGGCGTCTATCTGATTCTTGCCTACGATTACGTTTATCTCGTCCTGTGCCCAGATTTCTGCGTTAATATCTGCCGCATAGGCATAGATATCCAATTTGCTGGCAGGTGCATATTGATACTGATCGACAGGCATGATGCCTGCACCAGCTACGTTTATCTTTCCTTTTTCTACAGTAAAGCCATTAAGAGTTCCGTCCGTGTTGATATTGGGCCTGCCTGTAGTAAGGACTGCACGATCCACGTTGATAAAGCCTGCTCCGTTGACATTAATGCCGTTGGGGTTGGCTATGATAAGGTTCGCCTTGCTGCCTGCTATTTCCATAAAACCGTTAAGGCTTGTAGCTCCAGTGCCAGTTACCTCCTGCAGAATAGTCTTGGCTGCATTGCCTGCCAGATTAGCATTGACATTGACCTTGCCTGCAAGAGCTGTGTCTACAGGCGCTTTTCCAGCATTATTATTAAATACAAGGCCTTCCTTGCCAACATTAAAGGAACCTGCCTTGTTATGGGACAAGCCTGCAGCATTGGGTGCTGCAATATCCACCACAGGGGCAGATGCCTTGGGAGCAGCAAAGGCAGTATAGCATGGCAGTGCCGCCTGCATCTGTAACGATACTATTATTGCATAAGCTATAAGCTTCTTTTTACGGCTTGTAAATCTTCCCATGATTACGAACTCCTTAAACCGAATCTAAATTATAGCCATATAAGGCTGTCAAATCTGTGCTGTGAGAGTAAATCCGTATGTTCTGCTATCTGTGGTAAACCCATCTGGTTTCTTTATAGGCCAGGCTACAAAAGCATCATAATTAAATATACCAACCTGACCACGCATACCAATAGCTCCACCTACCAGCTCTGTACCTAAAAGATATTCAGTAGACGGGCCAGATACCTTGCCGTAGTCTATAGCAAGGTAAAGCTGGTGTGGATAGTGTTCTATAGGAAGTCGGAGTTCGTTTCTGATAACGATACCGTCTTCTGCAGACAAGGTCTGCTCTCCGTCAAAGCCACGTACACTGTACCAGCCACCAATAGAAAAATGCTCGCTTCCATAGATTCGCTGATCAGCCTTCTGTGCCCTTACGGTCAGATTGTACTGTGCATCATAGCCTTCACCCATAGAAACAGGTGCTATGAAGTTGGCGTTAAAAAGATACATATTGTATTGGGTTGTAGCTTCACCGCTCATACCATCCGTCGGTCCGGCATCAGCAAACCACGGCAGTCCCTTCTGCCATTTCAAAGAGGTATCAAGTACGCTTGGGCCAAGATACTGTCTATGGTTAAAACCAGCCTGCATAGCTGTAGTCTTCTGCCTCTGAACCTCAATCTCTGTTCCATCTATATAGCTGTGACGTGTCTTATGGACAAAGCCAAGCTCAAAGTCCGTTTTATAAGTCCTGCCACGATTTACTAAATGAGTCCATGTAAGAGATGTATTGGTAAATTCACCACTAGATACAAAGGGATTTACAGCATACTCTACAGTCTGGTGATAATCATTCTTGCTGTGACTGAAGCTAATCCTTTCGTTACCGAAGGGAACCGAGTAATACAAGCTGTTGGCACGAGTACCCTTCTTCTCACCAGACTGGGTAGCATCTTCATTCCAGCTTACATAGAACAAATCATTTGCTGAAAAAGGCTGGGACAGCTGAAAACCACCAGTCATCTGAACCTTGCCAGTCTCATCCGTACCAGAATTATCTACAGTTGCAAACAAGCTCCACGGCTTGCTGCGTTTTACCTCTATAATAAGCTCGCTTTCGCCTTCACTAGCTCCTGGCTTTATCTTAATATCTGCATTCTGATTAGGTACGTTATTGAAATTATCTATAGCCTGCTCAATGTCCCTGATATTAAGCAGCGAACCTCTACCCATTGGCATTGCATTATGCCAGGTTCCCCATGTTTCTTCTTTAAAGCGGATATCTGAGATAATGCCAGGCATTAAAGTAAAGAACATCTTGCCATTGGACAAATCCTGCTGCTCAACATAGACACGGGTAGTTACATAACCACGATTCACGATTTCCGCATTGATGCGCCCCATAAGCTCATTAATACCTTTTACGCCAATCTTTTGATCGTTAAAATTTGTAAGATATTGATTAATCCAAGCGAATTTATAGCCGAACTTTTTCTGCCTTCAGAGAAAACTGCTTTACCAAAAAGGAGTTTTCTTCCTTAGGGCAACAAAAAAACTTCTAAACTGCTGCCTTGCTGTTGTGTTTTGGTCATAGATTGACCCACACGATACTGCAATTCCTTTTCAGCACGTTTAGAAGCTTGTTCCTGTTCTTTTTGTTGTAATATCTGTTGCTGTTTTTGCACAAGATTATCCTGAGGCGCAGAATATACAGTACCTGCTCCCAGATTCAGGGCACTTATAACAACAAAGAAGAATACCTGCGAATTCCATCTTTTCATAGCTCTAATCACCTTCACCCTTATAGTCTCTTACAAAAGTAACAGCCACAAGATATTACTAGAACATTCGTATTCTTTTTTATACTCATTATATCCTAGACAATAAAAAAGTAAATAATGTTGTAATATGTTGAACTCAATATTTAATTCTTCAGAAACCTTTCAATGGACTATAAGTGCAGCTAATAGTTTTAACTTGCCCCTCAATAAGGAAAATTTAACAAGCACTTAGTTTCTGAAAATAAATTTCAGATTCATCCACCACATCGAAAGATCAATACAGAATGAAAGTGTTTTCGTTGACTACAACGTTAAGAATTTAGAAATCTATAAGTCATAACTCAATAAAGTATTTTTTTAATTGCAATCTGCAAAACTCAATCCTTTTTAAAAACTTGTCGCCCTAATCTAGAACATAAAGTACAAATCACTTCCTTGATAAACACTATTTCATCTTAACATCTCCGAATGTATATTCAATCAGGCTACTTTAAAAAAGGCTGACCTTATACAAAGCTATTATGAATGACTCTCATTTTTTTGAAGCCAAATTAATCAAAAAACAGTATTGAAGATTCCACAATCAATCACTCCTTTTTTCAACTCAAGTAAGTTCTCTAATTCAAATTTTTTCAGCACAACCTTTCTGAATTGCGACTTCGAAAAGCAGAACTTCTCTCCTGTCTTTTCAAGAAAAATGAATTCACCGGTTGCAATTTCATCGCCGCCGATTTCACAACCGCCCTGCTCAACAAAGTAACTTTCAGCAACTGCGACTTATCCAACGTCAACCTTAGTAATACCCTTTTAGTTGAAACAAAGTTCAACAACTGCAACCTAGAAGGAGTCAATTTCGAGCACAGTCATTTTCTCAAAGTCAGCTTTAATAATTCAAAACTAGGCAATAATAACTTCGACTTTGCCCAACTAAACGGTGACGAATTAGACTTACATAAAGCTTATCTTTCCGGTTCCACTTTTTAAAAACACCACTTATAGAAACATCTAATAGCCCAATTTCAGTTCCCTTAATGTCAAACTAAAAATACCTATAAATATCTTTAATGAATCCATAAGACAAACTAAAAACCAGAACAACAAAATAATAATAAAACACCAATAGCAACTCTCGCGACTTATCAGTCTGGTGTTAGAATATAAATAGTACAAGTCAAAATGAGAATTTCTTATACGAAAAATCATGGTACAATGTAGGTACCGCACTGAAGGAGGATCTCATTATGGCAAAGCACTATGACAAACAATTTAAGCTGGATGCAGTCCAGTATTATCATGATCACAAGAACTTAGGACTGCAAGGCTGTGCTACAAACTTAGGAATCAGTCAGCAGACATTATCACGCTGGCAGAAAGAACTGCGTGAAACAGGTGATATTGAAAGCCGTGGTTCCGGTAACTATGCTTCTGATGAAGCAAAAGAAATCGCACGATTAAAAGCAATTTAGGATTTTTTTCTAATATGATATAATAAACTAAAACATAATACAATCTAGCGAGTGATGTTGATGAAAAAACTATTGATAACGGGCTTTGACGCTTTTGCACATTATCAGATTAATCCATCATGGGAAGCAGTAAAAAGCTTGCCAGAAGAAATTGGTCCTTTTAAATTAACTAAAATGCGTCTGCCGAATATTTATGGGCTGGAATGGAAAATGCTTTTAGAAAAGGCACAGCAGATTCAGCCGGATGTTATTTTGCTGACGGGGATGGATAGTGGTAGCACTAGATTACATTTAGATACTGTGGCTATTAATCTGCGCGATGCGTTGGTAGAGGATAATTTGGGTAGGACTCCTTGGAATGAAGCGATTATAGCAGGAGGACCGACAGCGTATTTTGCAACGCTCCCGGTGCATGATATTATAAAAAAATTACAACAGCAAAAAATTCCTGTGCATATCGGTTATGCTAGCGGTGGTTATGTTTGCAATGATGTTTTTTATCTGGCCTTGCATCATTTTGCTGCTACTTCTACTAAAGTCGGCTTTTTGCACGTACCGTTGCTGCCGGAAATGGTTTGGGATGACAGCTTAGCTTTGCCGTTAGACGAAACATTAAAAACTTTAAAGCAGATTATTATCTGCATTGGCGAAATGTTGAAAAGATAATAAAATTCCCTAGAAGTAATTCTAGGGAATTTTTGCGTTCACAATTATTTGCTTAATGCTTGGAAGTTACCATAGAAACGGTCTTCTTCTTTTTGGTAAGCCACAGGGTCTGCATAGCGATTGATTTTTTCATTGAAGGTGCAGGCAGCTTTAATGCAATCATTAACAGCATTTTTAGTATTGATGCGTGGGTCGTCTTCGCTAGCTAATACATAACCGGCAACACGCAATTTACTGCTGTCATATTCTTGTACACCATAATCATAGGTAAAGAGTTTATTGCCGTCAGAAGTACTTTCGCTTAAAGCTACTTTTACAGTTGCATAAGTTCCGAATACTTTTTCACCGGTGCCGGTGCCTGCCAGGTCAATTTTTACCAGAACGGATTCCCAATCAGGGCGGGTAATAAGTTTAAGGTCGGAAGGATTAACAGGACCTTCGGGTGCACGTTTAAGATTTTGAATGTCGAAACGTTTGCCGTATTGTTCTTTTAAGAAAGTTTCAAATTCTAATCTGCCGTTCACCAAATCATTTTCTTCGTTTTGTGCTGCTAAAATAGCATCAGGAACTTGATACCAAAGTACAGCTTTTTTGCAGGAGCTGCTGCTGCACATACGGAGCAGATTAACAGACACATTAAGCATAACAGGATTTTTTTCATAAATAACAACCTCCTAAGACTATTCAATTATCTATATTCTAGCAATATTTAAGAAAAAAAATAAAAGTATTCTAAGGATGATTTGCCATTTTTGACACAATTTGGAGAGGGAATTGTTAGTACGCAGATTAATATCAAATTAATTTATATAGATAGTTTTTAGCGGTGTCATTTAAATAGTACTTTTTTCCCTTATATACAAGTTAATACGTCTGTTACTAGTGCATACTGTATACAATATTATGGAAAATTGCTTAATATATTTTAATATGTTAAAATATATAGGTCTGATTTGGTCGTAGAACCATATCTTTTATCTACATTTATTTTAAGGAGGACTATTGGATGTCTAAAGAAAAAAATAATCCAACACCTAAAAGAAAACCTACTTTTGTGGAATCTATTATTCCTATCGTGGCAATGCTGATTATCCTGACTGTCGGTAAAGGCGTTTTGGGCTATGCTACTGAACCCCTGCTGTTATTAGTTGCAGCTGTTGCCGGCGTTATTGCTTATCGTGTGGGCGTTACTTGGGATGAAATGATGGACGAAATCTGTCAGAAAATCGCTAAAGGTATGCCGGCAATCTTGATTTTAACCTGCGTTGGTGCTTTAGTTGGCACTTGGATGGCTGCAGGTACTATTCCTATGATGATTTACTATGGTGTACAAATGGTTAATCCCAGCCTGCTGTTGGTAACTGCTTTCTTGATTACTGCAGTTGTATCCGTTGTAACTGGTACATCTTGGGGTTCTGTTGCTACTATGGGTGTAGCTTTAATGGGTATTGCTTCTGCATTGGGCGTTTCTTTTGCCGGCTACTGCAGGTGCTGTTATCGCCGGTTCTTATTTCGGTGATAAAATTTCTCCTTTATCCGATACTACTAACTTAGCTCCTGTTGCTGCAGGCAGTACTTTTATATGAACATATTTATCATATGTTCTATACTACTATTCCTGCAACTATTGTTTCTCTGATTGTTTATGCTATTGCAGGTATGAATGCTGATACTACCGTTGATGCTTCTTCTCAAAGTGTTACCACTTTACTTAGTCAATTGGATGTTATGTATCATTGGAATCTTTTACTGTTGTTACCTGTAGTTATGGTATTGGCAGGCTCTATTATGAAAAAAACCGACACTGCCTGTAATGCTGGCATCTACCGTTGTAGCTGGTTTTGAAGCTGTATTACTGCAAGGCGTAACTGTAAAGAATATCTTAGCTAGCACCGTTACCGGTTTTAATGTAGCCATGATTGTACGTCCTGGCTTTGACCCTGCAACCTGTGCTATGGAAGTAACCAAACTGTTAAACCGTGGCGGTATGGTTGGTATTATGGGTACTACACTGCTGGTATTCTGCGCCTTCTGCTTTGCAGGTATTATGAGCCGTGCAGGCTGCCTGGAAGTAGTTTTAGAAAAAATCCTGACTGTTGCTAAATCTACAGGTGATTTGATTGCTGCTACTGTTGCTTCCTGTATTACCATGGGTTTAACTACAGGTAACTCCTATTTGTCCATTCTTATTCCGGGCGAAATGTTCCGTGATGCCTATAAAGCTCGTGGCTTAGCTGCGAAAAACCTGTCCCGTACTCTGGAAGACTCTGGTACTGTATTTGTTCCGTTGGTTCCCTGGTCTGCCGCAGGTGCATATATGACTGCAACTTTGGGTGTAGAGGCTCTTGATTATCTGCCGTGGGCAGTGTTGTGCTATACTGGTTTCATTTTTGCGATTCTTTGGGGTTATACCGGCTTTGGTATTGCTAAATTAGAAGAGAGTGAAGATTAATGTCCGTTTGTCTATTGATAAAAAATGCTGATATCTATGCTCCTGAGCATTTGGGGATAAAAGATATTTTGGTTATAAATGATAAAATTGTTAAAATAGCTGCTTCTATCGAAGTTCCCAGTGCATTGGCTTGCAAGATAGTAGATGCAGGAGGCAAAGTGTTGCTGCCTGGCTATGTTGATCAGCATGTACATATTATAGGTGGCGGTGGAGAAAGTGGGCCGTATAGCCGTACACCTGAAGTAATGCTTAGTGATTTGACTAAGGCCGGAGTTACTACAGCAGTTGGTGTTTTAGGTACTGATAGTACAAGTCGTCATAACGAGGCTCTGCTTGCTAAGGCTAGGGGATTAGAATATGAAGGTATTACAACCTATATTTTGACTGGTTCCTATGAATTTCCCGTACATACTATGACTGGTGATGTAAGAAGGGATATTATTCTTATTGACAAAGTAATTGGCGTTGGTGAGCTTGCTCTTTCGGATCATCGTAGTTCTGAACCGACATTAGACGAGCTCAAACGAGTGCTGACGCAGGCTAGGCTTGGTGGTATGCTGAGTGGTAAAGCCGGTGTTGTGCAATTCCACATGGGTATTGGTGCTGCTGGTATTGAACCATTGCTGCAAATTTTACAGGATAGCGAAATTCCTGCAAAGCATTTTATTCCCACTCATGTTAATCGTGCAGCTCATTTATTTGAACAGGCTAAGAAACTGGCTACCCAAGGGGGTTATATGGATATAACCTCAGGAATACGCAGCTGTGACGGTTTTGAGGATTGTATTGAACCTGCTGAGGCTATCAAGCGTTGTTATGAAGACGGAGTGCCAATGAGTCAAGTTACTATGAGCTCTGACGGTAATGGTTGTATGAGCGTTGTACTTGCTGATGGTACTGTACGTCAATTGGCTGTACCAATGTGTTCACTCCACGAAGAGGTACGTAATAGTATTCTGCAGGGTGTACCTTTGGAAATTGTTACAGCTGTTGTAAGTGCTAATCCTGCTAAGGCAAATGGCTTGTGGCCTCAAAGGGACATGTTGCAGAAGAGTGCGATGCTGATTTTATTTTGTTGGATGAGGATTACTTTATTGATACAGTAATTGCAAAAGGTCGTATCATGGTAACTGCTGGTGAAGCTGTTGTCCGTGGTACCTTTGAAAGATGAGGTAATTGTTAATGATTAAGGTTTTGAAAAACGCTGAAGTCTATGCACCTAAATATTTAGGCAAGCAAGATGTTTTGGTAATCGGCGGCAAAGTTGCACGCATTGCTGCTGAAATTAACGAATATGACAATATTCCCGAAGTAGAAGTATTTGATTTGGCAGGTAAAAAGTTAGTTCCTGGCTATATTGACCTGCACGTGCATATTACTGGTGGTGGCGGCGAACAAGGTCCTGCTTCCCGTGTTCCCGAATCTCAATTAAGCTTTTTTACCCGTAATGGTATTACCACTGTTGTCGGTCTGTTAGGTACTGATGGTATTACTCGCAGCTTAGAAAATCTGATTGCTAAAGCACGTGCCTTGACTGAAGAAGGTATTACTGCTTATGCTTTGACCGGTGCTTATGGTTATCCGACTAACACTATGACCGGTAGCATTGAAAAAGATATCATGATGATTCCGCCATTTATCGGTGTAAAAATTGCTGTCAGCGATCATCGTAGCTCTAATCCGACCGGTGAAGATTTAATCGCAGCAGCAACTGCTGCTCGTCGTGGTGGTCTTTTATCATGCAATCCAGGTTTAGTAACTATGCACATGGGTAGTGGTAAAGGTAAACTTGACCCCTTATTCTATGCTTTAGAACATGCTGATGTACCTGCTAAAAACTTCCTGCCTACTCATATGCTGCGTACTCCGGAGTTAATTGAGGAAGGCGTAAAATTAGTTCGTATGGGCGGTTATATGGATTGCACCGCAGGTGGTACCGATGAGGATATGGAAGACTATGCAGAGAAGATTTTTGACTTACTGCATCGTGATGGTGTAACTGCAGACCATGTAACTTTGTCTAGCGATGCTTTTGGTTCTCAACCTCGTTTTGATGAATCCGGCGAATGCATCGGTCTGACTTATGCATCTCCCGAATTCCTGCATAAGACTATTAAGAGCCTTGTACGTCGTGGCTTAGCTTTGGAAGAGGCTTTGAAGCTGTTGACTTCTACTCCGGCAGAACTGTTGGCTAAAACAGGTGTTAAAGGTTGTGTAGCTGTAGGCGCTGATGCTGACTTACTGGTATTGGATGAAAATCTTGATATTGCCAGTCTATTTGCTAAAGGTGAAACTGCTGTTTTAAACGGTGAACTGGTTATGAAGGGTCGTTTTGAATAATTTTCTTTTAACTAAAAAAAGATAAAAAAAGACTGTTACGGAATTTTTTCGTAACAGTCTTTTTGTTAGGCATTATTTTTTCTTTTTGTTATACATTTGCATAACTTCTTCAATATCGCCGCTTTCAATCCACATTTTTAATGCAGCACTCATATTTTTAACTGCTTCATCAATGGTAATTTTGTCTTCGCCTTGGAATTGATGCAGAACATGGTTTACAACTGCTTTATTATTGCGGGCAGGATGACCGATACCTACTTTAAAGCGAGGATATTCATCAGTACCTAAATGCTCGGTAATGGATTTGATGCCATTATGACCACCGGCACTACCTTTACGGCGGATACGCAATTGGCCTACGGGCATATCCATATCATCTTGGATGACAGCAATATCTTCCGGGTCGATATGATAGAAGTTAGCATATTGACCAACAGCTACACCGCTGAGATTCATATAAGTGGTAGGTTTAATAATAAGAATTTTTTCGGGTGCACGATATTCAGCACAGTAAGCGTTACGGTCTTCTTTGTTGAAGGTGACACCTAATTGTTTAGCAAGCTCATCGACAACCATAAAGCCGATATTATGACGAGTGTTTTCGTATTCACGGCCGATGTTGCCTAAACCGACGATTAATTTCATGTTAGACAATTCTCCTTTATTTTTCGTTGATTAATTGATCAATAGTAACAAATTCATAGCCTTGGGCACGTAAGCGGTCGATAATAAGGCTTACGGCAGCAATGGTCTGCTTGCGGGACGCTTTGTTTTTAGGACTGTCACCGTCATGGAGTAGTACGATAGCATCAGGTTTGGCTTCGCTGCAGACACGATCAGCAATTACTTCTACACCTGGATTAGTCCAGTCACGGGGAATGATATTCCAGTTAACTGCTTGCAGGTTTTCGTGTTGCATAATTTGAAGTACATGCCAATCTTTTAAAACCGTGTGGTGGACGCATATATTTAATTTGCTGGCCTGTAATTCTTTCTAAGGTATGCTTGCCGTAAGTAATATTAGCTTGTGCTTCTTGAGTACCTAATTTTAACAGGTCAACATGATAGCCTGCATGTAGAGCGATTTCATGACCACCTGCTTGGACTGCTTGAACAACATCAGGATAATGGGCAGCATTATCTCCGACCATAAAGAAGGTGGCGTGAACGTTTTTGGCAGACAATACCTTTAATAAATCCTGTGTATAAGGTGGATAAGGACCATCATCAAATGTTAAAGCAATACGCGGCTTAGTTGTTTGTGATGCAGCTAAATTATTGCTAAAGAAATCATTACTTGCAGCACGTGGACCATGAGTAATAACAGGTCCGTAGAAGCTGTTTCCAGGCAGTACAGCAAGCAAAAGCAATGTACCGCTCACAAGCATACTTAAAGCAGCTAAAATCGCTGCTGTGCGGCGTTTAAGATAATTAAAGCGTCCTAGCCAAAGCAGGGCAGTAGCCAAAATGGCACAGCTGATAATAATATAAAAAATTCTCATAATGTGTAGTAAAATAAAAGGCTTGCCTAAGGCAAGCCTTTTTAATCATAAGCTTATTTTTTACGTCAAACAGTTGGCTTACAGACCAATCATTGTAGATGCGTAAAATGGTTTCTGCCAAAATCGGGCAATGGATAATACTTTGATTTTCGGATGTTTTTGGACGGAGCCAAAGGAATAGTATTGGTAACAACTAATTCAGTAATATCGGATTGAGCGATGCGGCTTAAAGCAGGATCAGTCAGAATCGGGTGAGTGCAGCAAGCATAGATTGCTTTAGCGCCCATTTTCTTCAGTGCACGAGCACCTTCGGTTAAGGAACCGGCAGTATCAACCATATCGTCAACTACGATGCGTTTTTACCTTCAACGTTACCGATTAAGTTCATAACTTCAGCAACACCAGGTTCAGGACGACGTTTATCAATGATAGCCATAGGAGCATTGAGGATTTCAGCGAAGCCACGTGCACGGCCTACACCACCTAAATCCGGAGAAACAACTACCATATCGTCCAGGTTTTTCTCTTTGATGTATTCAGCCAGCAGCGGGCCGCCAGGCATATGATCGAAAGGAATATTGAAGAAACCTTGGATTTGTGCAGCATGCAGGTCGATCGTAACTACGCGGGTAATACCTGCAGTTTCCAGCAAGTCTGCCATGAGTTTTGCGGTAATAGGTTCACGACCGCGAGCTTTACGGTCTTGACGAGCATAACCATAGAAAGGAATAACAGCAGTGATGTGGTGGGCGCTAGCGCGTTTGAATGCATCTGCC